>ERZ1035025.339-NODE-339-length-33205-cov-4.717255_pt1 | contig 33205 bp, 24 predicted proteins | sample MGYA00520619_ERZ1035025 | MGnify/ENA primary metagenome ERZ1035025 (study PRJEB33766, sample SAMN09781742) | gut metagenome | biome: gut microbiome | host: Homo sapiens | place: Madagascar | study: EMG produced TPA metagenomics assembly of the PRJNA485056 data set...
TAATAAACGTGGGCGGTAAAGTGCCTCGCTGTGCTAACGCCTCTTGCTGAGCAGGTGTAAGCGCTTCAGGTAACGGCGCCAGCGAGGCAACAGCCTGAGTCGTTAAGGGATCGGGTCTGGACAGAAAGCCCCCTCCCCACGCCGCGGCGACGCAGACCACCAGCATAGAACACATCCCGGCGACAAAGGGCTTCCATGGTCTGACCGCCCCGTGCGCTGTCGTAAGACCCTCTGCATCAGGCTGATTCTCCGGCTGCACAACATAGACCCATTTCATTTCGTCAACCGGCTCTGCCCTTTCCTGAGGTAATTCGCAACCGGGCATCATGCGTGCATTCAGATCGGATGCGTCATTACTGCTTTCCAGCCGTTCAGCATTCGAACGTATCATTGTTCGTAACGTATCGAACTGGCTTAGGTGTTTCAGTTCAAGGCGCTGGAGCACCGAACTCAGCCGGGTAAGCAACGCTTCAGCACTGTAAAGCTCACTTAGATGGCTGTTGTTGAGTGGAAGCATACGCATGCGCTGCTGCAGGCGCTGGCTCAGGCCGGTAAGGATTTCCAGACGAGTATGTAGCGTCTTCGGCCAGAAAACGTCCCACTGATGGCTAATCAGGGCCTCCAGAATCGCCAGCCCTTCGTTCAGGCCAGCCAATCCAGACAGGTGAGTCCGGGCAAGGGTGTACCAGGCCGCAGTCTGCAACTCCACACCGTTTCGTACAAACAGAGAGAGACAGCGTTTTTCGACATATTGCCAGTTTACATCCGGGCGAGCAGGATGCGTCAGCTTGCTGAGTTCATCGCGGAGAGCAGCGTAATCTGGCAGCGTGCGCGGGTCGCCGCCGGTTTTTAACGTTATATGTGTGGTCATCCTGGAGGGCCTACATATCCGTGTGGATAATTTCGTCAGTTGATGTGAGGGGCTATTTTGCGTTTAAAAGTGCAATGACTCAGAAATATCGCTATGGCAGCAGCGCTAAAATCAGACCGAAAAACACACCTTCATCCCATCGTTGTCCGGACCGGGATGAGGTATCAGGGGGAGTAAAGATCCAGCCATTTGCGTTCCCCACCCGCATGAACAGGCGTCCTTGAGAAATCACCTTGTCCCCGGAACAGAAAGTCACCTCGACACAACCGGCGACGCCCTGTCCATACAGAAAGATCGGCATAAAGTTGACCGCCCGGCTGTCATAGCGCAAAACGATACCGGAAATCTCAAATGCCCCGCCCTCCACCAGCAGATCCGGAACGGATACGGTCAGTGGCTCCACATTCAGTCCCGTATCCGTCAGCCACGCGTCCATTTGCTCCTGAAGCTGGGCCATTCGCTGGCGAAACTCAGCAATATCAGCCTGACTCTTGCTGATGGCAGGAACAGGTGCAGGTTGGCGTGCCTGCAACTTCTTCAGGAACTGTAATTTTACAGACATGATGTTATCGGACCTTATATACGAAGAGTGGTGTCGAGATACTGCTGTTGCCTGAGATGCCTTAACAGGACCCGTCCTTCGGGCATAAATTCAGTCCCGTAGCGCACCAGGCCAATCCCTTTAAGTTCAGCGTCAATGGCATAGCGCAGTTCGCCGGGGACGTTCTGTTCCAGCAGGACAACGGTTATTTTTTTCAGGCGCGGTTCATACTTGAGCAGGACGGCAGACAAAGTACCCATCAGTTCATGGGCCGTTCCCGGCATGCCCTGCAGGATTTTGGTCATATCCGGCAGGCCGTAGTCAGGCAGATGCGCCAGCGTGCCGGCACGACAGTTGAGGATACGCTGCATGTTATCCAGTACCGAGAGGATGACCTGATTTTCCTCACTGACCTGGTTGAGATTGAGGCCACCTGTAAAATTTCCCGTTAACATTTCATACAGCGAAGGCGTGTTATGTCCGTAGGGCATCAGTCGTCCTTAAGCGGTTGCAGCGTCAGAGAGTTATCACCTGCTTCCAGGATACGTGGTTTATCCGGATCCAGGTCACTGCGTTTGATAACCTGCTTCCAGGCGTTGTTGTCCATATCCGGATGGCGGAACAGCCCTACCACCGCGACAAACTGCGCCTTTTCTTCCATTGGCATATCAAGGTTTGCATCGCCACCCGGTTTCACCACGACATCACGAATGGCCAGCATGTCGTCTTTCAGAATGGTGCTATCATCCTGAAGCAACTGCTGATACACCGTCTTATCAAAGGTTTTGCGGTCTTTGAGCTGGTAAACCCTTATCACCACCGGCTGAGACAGCGAGTTACTTTCACGGGAGTCGGTGTTCAGCGCCTCACGTGCAGTGAAATCCAGATGCAGGATTTTAATTTTTTTATAGAACACAGAATTGAACGCCGATCTGGTACCGTCGGTGACGCTCTGCGTTACCCCACAGCCCGTCAGAGTGAGTGCTATCAGCGGCATCAGCCAGCGCGTAGTCTTAATTAAACTTGTACGTAACACGTCTGTTTCCTTGTTGTGTTTTTGCAGGCTCCAGGCCACTGTAATAACCCAGCTCTGTCGTAAAGGTCTCAGGAATATCATCCGGAAGGCTATCATCATCAGCGCCCAGTACACCGTTCAGCCCCAGCCAGAAAGGATTTTCTCCAAGCGGTGGAACGGCTAGCAGACGTACGGAAGTGGTCAGGGTAATTCTGGCTTTAAACCGCCAGCCCAGATATACCCGTAGCATTACCAGGAAATCCATGTACAACTGGCCATCCGGTTTCCAGCCCTGAGCTTCCTGTTCGTTGTCCGTTGCGAGAGCAACCAGCAGTTGGCTGCCGGCATCCATCGCTTCGTCACCCACAGGCGTATTGCCATCAAGCAGAAACTCTTCGTCACCGTAAAAACCCAGCGGCCTGTCAATCTTTACAGGCCGGAGACAATACGGACTCACCTGCACCGTCGTATCGGGCGCCAGCAGGCGCACCAGTGCCTGCATCCCTTCCTGAGTTTTGCCCGGCTGCTGCAGCACACCCAGTAGCGCCAGAAAGCGGGACACTGGCGTGGCTATATGATTCGCAGTGCCCGGTATTCCCAGACCAACCAGACCCAATAACGACTGCGAAATGCTGTCGGTACCTCCGGGCTCAAACGTGGCCGGATACGAGTATTTACGCCAGACGCGGTAAAACTGCGTCAGGATGCGATGACTGAAAATATCCAGAAACCCCTGCAGCGCCTCATGTCCTTCCCGGCGCTGGGAAATGTCATCGAGATAGGCGGTCGGTAGAGGCGAATCAACACCGTACATCCCCATAAAGGTCGTGCGGATAAGCGGTGGCCTGCTGTCATCACCCTCGTCATACTCGACAGCCTTCAGTTCACTGGCCGGGAACCCCATTCCAGGGTGCGGCGCAAAGCGTACCGGGTCATCCGCCGGATGGCTGGTAGAGCCCATCAGCGGCCTGTCCGGATGGCGCTTCTCCAGTAGCTGGCATAAACGATAAAAGTTGATGCGGTGAAGATCGGCCTCCAGCCGCGGGGTCAGCCGGGAATACGGCGGTTGTGCTTCTCTTCCCATTCCAGGCGCTCTCCGGTCGGTTGCAGAATAATAATCAGGCGGTTAAACAGATAGATATCGGTGTACAGTGCAAAGAAGCGGCTCAGCATCTCGCCGAACAGACAGATATCGCCGCGCCCGGCAAAGCCGTTGCTCTCAAGCGTCACCTCAATCTGCACCCCGCGCACCAGATATCCCTGCTCAAAGCGTTCCGTTTCACTGTGCTTCACATCGATAATCGCCTCCAGACGACGGCGGTTCATCTCGCTGTCAGTCCACTCGTACAACGCCAGCGTGCCGCGCAGCACGTCGGCATTGTCCATCATCGACAGGAAGCCGCTGCCGAGATGGCTCAGCACACGCCAGTGAAAGCGATCCTGTGCCGGGGGATAACAAGGCAGCGTCGGCGCACACAGATTACGCACGGCGATACTGGCTGAAGTGGTTTTCATCACTGTATCGAGCACGGTACTTTGCAACGCTCTGCGAGGTAGTTGGCCATTGGTGCCGGTTAGCGTCAGCGACAGGCTTTCATCCTCCGGCACCGTGTGGTTATCAAACGCTTCCCCGCCGAGGATAAGCCAGGTGTTATGCAACCCCGACGGGCCACGGCGCACGCGGGTGTGGTAGTAATATTCAGGGGCTTCATGGCGCATCATTCCGCCCTTGTGGCGGAAGCTTGAAAATGGCACGTAGGTATGCTGGCTTGATGACATCACCGAATCCACCGCGTATATCTCGGTATGGCCATCCTGCACGCGCATCGGGCGCAGCATATATTCGGTCTGCAGGGAATTGAGCGTCAGCGGATCGGATTCCAGCGGGAACAGGTTAATCACCGGCACACAGTTCAGGCGCAGATGCTTTTCGGTAAAGCTGAAATCATGCTCCCAGCGTTCTGCCAGCACCACGTCGATTTCAAACCATGGGAGCTCAGCCGGAAAGACCACGGTCTCGAGCCCACGCAGCCCCGTGAACATGAATTTCTCACGGAAGGTGAAGTACTCCAGCAGCAGTTGATAGCCGCTAAAGCTGCTGCTTCCCTTCGGCCACAGGACGTCATCATCGCCAAAGCCCAGCGCGGTGAAATACCCGTCGAGCGGTCTTCTGTCCATGTCGCCCGGCATACGCAGCCAGAAGCGAGCTGTATTCATGGTAAAGGCTTCATGCATTGCGCAGGCCAGCGGTGCATCAGCGTTGAAGTAGAGCGGGATCTGGCTGAGATCGATACGACTCCAGTCGGCAAGATGGCTGCCGTTAAAGCGCAGGCTGATAACCGAACGCCCGTCAGGGTCAGTCGACAGGCGGGCTTGCTCCAGCGACAACGGCAGGAGCGTGATCTCTTTGGTTGTGGTGTACCGACAACGCGTGGCCTTCTCGCCGATCGGCCGCGAGTTAACTTCGAAACCTTTGGCGATGCGCATCTGTTCTTTCATCTCGCGCCAGTCAGGGGTGAACTCCACCACCGACATCGACGGTATGGTGCGCAGATAATGCGGCCACAGCAGGCTGACCAGCCCTTCGGTCAGTTCAGGCAGGTCGTCATCGAGCTTTTCACGCAAGCGCCCCATCAGGAAGGCAAAGCCCTCGAACAGGCGTTCAACATACGGGTCTCGCGCTCCGGCTTTATCAAGGTTGAGCATTGCTGCCTGCTCGGGGTGAGCACGGGCAAACTCTTCGCCGGCTTCCAGCAGATAGCGCATTTCAGCGTCATAATAACGCAGGGTTAAATCATCCATATTTATTCTGCTCAGTAAATTGCTGCGTGTTAAACACTGAAGCAGACTCCGGGAGTCTGGCACAGGTAATCATAGAGTTAAGAGAACCATCAATGCTGAGTACAAAGGGATGGTTCTATGGCATATTTTTTTGCCATGCCAGGCATTCAACCCGAAGGGATCCCCTGGCATTCTGTGTAACCTTTATGCATTAAAGATGTTGTGTATTTTTCTTGAAAGACAAACATTCTCAGGACAGTTAACCCAAAGATGATAAACGTGGTTTTCAGTAATTTTTTACCTGATGCAATGGTTCTCTGCTTCCCAGTAAAAATAACAGGAAAAATCATCGCCAATAACGGTGAAAAAAAAGAAAAATGCGGCAGCGAAAGTTACCCAAAAAGAGAAATTAACGACATCGGGGTAAGAAAGGTATTCACGCAACTTAAAAATACCGAGATATGAAATCCCGATAGAAATCACCAGGAAGAATACCACCCCGAGAAATGCGATGACTCGTTGTTTAAAAGGATACATTGTATTTACTTGTCACTTACATTGCACAAAGACGAATCACGGACATAACGAGTTGCCGTTCCAGGCATCCATCCTGACGGGATGCCACTACACCGAAGATATCCTTTTTTTACCAGAACTGTTGGGTAAAAAACTGAATACATAACCCCAATAATTACTAAAGCAATACAGCCCCACTTTAAATATACCACATACACATCCATCGTTTTGAATGCATATTCTTTACCTTTTAATAAAAGCAAAATGAAATATATAAATGGAAAGATCATTACCACAGGTAAAGCGATAAAAGAAACCGTCAACCACGAAAAAACGATGTTATCACCAAACGAAAAATACTCATTAAATGTATCGTTCCCAAGGTAAACACTAAAACTACACAACCCCAGTATGAGCAATATGGCTAAAACAGGCCGAACCTTTGTTTCAAACATCAATACAACCTCCGCTGGATACTCATTAGATATTTTCTGATATAGCGTTGAGTTTTTCCACAACAACTTCCTTACCGTTTTCAAGAAACTCCCTTTAAGTATATTAAACTCACATTGCGAAATGCACTTCTATAAAATCACTTATCACAAGTCACAGGAGGCATTACATATTTTGTTGCCATCCCAAAAAACCAAACATTAGGAGTGGTTTGACAGGCAACATATCCTTTAGCCTCAAGCTTATTTGAAAAATAAACTTTAAATCCAATCTGAAAGGCGACAGTAATAATAAACATCGCAATCATGTATTTGGTTAAATATCTTTGTATTTCAATTGAAACTCTGCGCCCAAAAAAAATAGGCCATAAAGAAAAAAATGCGACAGGAGTCAAGATGAATATAGCAGAAAAACCATAAACAAAAAAAGATGAGAATGATAATTCAGATGGAAATGCAAAATATTCTTTAAGCGTAGTTAAGGAAAGCAACCCACCGCCCAAGATCAGGGGCACATAGAGACACAGCATCCCCAAAAACATTCCAACCCTGCGTTTAAATGGAAAGTTCTGCATTAAAACCACTCCTTTGAGAAATTGTCTAATGATTGTCTAATGTATTTTTTTACCTCGTATTCAACAACCATTTTCCCACGAGTAAGCATACCATCAACATACATTGCTCCCAAATCCCATATGCCTTTCTCCATTTCTTTTGCTTTCTCAACAAATTCCTGCTGCGCCGATTCAATGAGAGAAATCACTTTGTCTGTAATTTTATACTCATCATCTAATTTATTGAGTGCCCATGCGGATAACGCACCAGCAACCAGTACAACAACTATTGGCGCTGCAATTGTTGAGAACACCCCTATAGCATACGCCCCAGCCCCCCAAGTAATCGCTGACGAAATACCAACTTTAACCACATCAACAGCCCACTTTCCTATAAATTTTGCCAACGTAGTCTCATCATTAAAAATAAAGTCTACGGAATCAGCCACTGATACATAAATCAGACCAAAAAGAAAACCTTCTTTTATAGCATTATTCAACCCATATTTCCCTATTCCATATTTGATGATTTTAGGATTTTTTGCAGCGAATACTGGAGCATTTAATATCTTCCGAATTCCTGCATAACCACTTATTTTTATTAGCTCTGTTCCCTTGTGGTTAACATACACAGTTGCAGTTATACCAAGGCTACCTAACTGATATATTACTTTCGAGGTGGAATACGCATCTTTTATACTTGTGCCATAGTTAACAACAAATTCACCGGGTTTGCTTTGGGAAATAAATGACCACCCTGACTTATAGAATCCCATAGATGTCAAATACTCAAACACTTCCCCCAACGTAAGTAACATGACGTTATTGTTATTCGCATTCAAAATTGCCCTCAAATTGCCGTCAGGTAGATCATGTGTATTCCTTAATACAGGATAATCAGGCACAAACCCTGTCGGCTTTTGCTCACCGGTCAGATAACCAGGCAGCTCAGGAGAAGTTTGCGTCGGAGCCGCTGTAAAGCCTGCTGCCGATTCTCCAGAGGAAGATCCACTGTTCTTCTCGTACGTATCATCCATCATTGATGGAATAAACTTCGCCTTGCAGGGGCAGGTACTGTAGCTGTCGAGGGTTCCGGCCATTCGCCGGTCATGAATGGTATCGTTGTCGATGCCACCGGCTATCTTGAAAAGCCCGGCATGTTTACCGCAGGTCACGCTGTCCTGTTCCCGGGCAACCGGTTTATCAAACAGAGTGTGATCCTCTGCGCCCGTGGTGATTTTCCCGCCGCAGGTCGTCTTGTCGCCCTGCACCAGGTAAAAGCCTTCTGCTGCCATATTTTTCCCTCTAGCTGAATTCAGTCCGGATTATCCGCAAAGCACTGCACTGCTTGCCGGATCGAGCGCAATCAGACCGGACAGAAGTAAATCCATCTCGGGCTGAAGTCGTGATTTATCGGTTTCACTGCGTGTGGCTTTCATGCGCAGCAGTCTGAGGCGACGCGATTTCACTTCAAATAACAGGGCCGGTGTCCACTGCGTGAGGGTGATTGACTGTGCGGCACTGTCGAGCTCACCCAGCAAATGCAGCGCCAGTTCATTTTTGCCCTTCTGCTCGGCTATGCGGGCCATCAGCAAGCGCAGAAGCCATTTGTCTTTTGTAGAGTCGCAACCAGGACGGGTCTGGAGCCAGTGAAGTGTGGCATCCAGACCGTCAGTGTCCGCTTTATCCAGCGCTTCCGGCTCGAGGAGCAGGATATCGTTATCTGTCTCACCAGCAGCATTGACCGGCTCATCCCGCCAGTTGGACAAATCGCCCAGCACGCTCTGATTTATCCAGTTGAGCGTGACCTCATCGGCAAACGGCGTTCCGTCATTAAAGGCCAGCGTTTCAAGTCCTGTGAGACGGCTCAGCAGCCCTTTCAGATCGGCGATGATGATATCGGCCAGCACATCGTGCCCCAATTTCACCAGAGCCTGGTGGATATACCACTGCAAATCCAGCCAGAGGTGATTAGCACCACGCGAGAAGGTGCTGTCCGCCTGCTCCAGTATCTCCAGCCAGCTCTGTTGCAGGTACAACCGTTTAAGCATGGCCCGCTGATCAGCCCGCGGTGGTTCGATACGTGTTTTCCCTTCGGCATCCGGTGCAGGGATCGCTCTCAGCGTGTCATGGCGCAGGCTTTTCATCAGCCGGTGTGCGGCAAGCCAGCCATCGGGCTGCTCACGCAGATATCCCGTCAGGGTACGGGCCTGGGCCAGCAAATCCTGACCGGAGGTGATGCGGTTCAGAACCGGCGCATCTGACTCGGTCGCATGCGTAAAGGGCTGTGACTGCGCCTTATTCCCTGCGTTCTGCGGTACCACGGCACCCACACCCCCGGCCTTCATCAGGCGAGACTCCAGCCCGCTGTACAGGGCATTCAGCTCTGGCCGCGATGCTTCCGGCTCGGTCTCCAGACGGGTACTGATGAGCAGCAAGGCCCCGGCGGTACGCTGTGCATCCTCGCGGATGACCTCCGGAAACAGTGACAGACTGTCCAGGACACGGCTACCGGCAAGCCATTCCAGTGCAGCCTTGCGGCTTCGGTCCCGCTGCGGGTGAAGTTGCATGCCGTAGCGTTGCAATAATCCCGCCAGCAGTTCAAGCCCTTCGGCAAAGCCGGCTTCGCCATCCTGGTGCAGTCGCGCCCAGCAGTAGTAGGTCGCAATCCGGATGTCTTTGGCCGTGGTGGTCAGTAACTTTTCAGCAAGCGTGCATATCAGTTCAGTATCAATCCCGGAGAGCTTATTAACCTCTTCGCGGATACGCTGAAAATCATCATCATATCCCGGGTCTTCCCCTGTCGGACTGGCTACGCTTACCGGAGCAAGCCAGGGCTGCCAGTTATCCGTGCGCGTCTGCGCCTGTTCACGCAGCTGAGCATCGTCAGCCTGACAGGCGGTAACCAAATTCTGCAATGTGCTCATTATTCGACGCCCTCCATGTCATTGTTTTCCGTATTAGCCATCAACGCCTGAGCGGTGGCCGCGCTGTCGACACTGAATATGTGATCTGGCAGCGTGAAACCACGCAGATCCAACAGCGCCAGCGGGCCTTTTCCGAGCTGGGAGCGGAGCACCCACTGCAGGGTGCGACCATCCGGTGCGGTAAAGCTCATCATCCACTGGCTGCGGTCAAGCTGCTGACGCTTGCTCAAGTCCAGCCAGCGGATAAAGCCCCAGGTCCCGCTGTAATCCCCGAACAGGCGCGCACCGGCGTTGACCGTGGTCCATGTCAGCATCGTTCCCGGCTTGTAAGTCTCTCCCGGCCAGCGGAAGCTTTGCCAGTCGGCCATCTGGTTGAAGTAGTGCAGCTTTTGTCCATCAATGGTTAGCTGCGTCTCCACCACCTGTGGCACAGGACGCGCCTGCAGCTCAAAGCTGATGCCCTGACTGCCATCGGTGAAAAGGATGTCTGACAGCTGGCTCAGCTGGTTAATGGCCCGCAGGAAGGCCGGGTTAAAGTTCAGCCCCTGGCTGTTGACCTTATCCGGTACCCACTGGCTACCCTCTTTGTGCAACACACCGTTGAGCTCTGTCGACAAGAAGCGCTCTATCCGTCCACTGTCCTTACGCACAAATTCAGCCAGCATCGGTAAAGAGGCATCACTTTTGCTGGCAGCAAACGGGAAACGACCGTCAAAGGCAGTTTGCCAGTTCGCGACAACCGAACGGCTCCATTTGTCATTCAGACTGGCTGCCGATGGCTGAAGCACGGTCTCCCAGGCCTGGGTCAGCGGCTGCACAAACATTGTGCTGCCAAATCCGCTCCACTCCTCGCCAAGACTTGCCGAAATCAGGCTACCGTATTGTTGAGTGTCGGTGAGGTCCACGCTTTTGCCCTGGAATACGGTCTGCGCCAGGGTCTGCATCATTGCCTGCGGGTCAGAAGCGCTGGCCACCTGCTGCAGTCGCAGACGCACGCGGGTGATACGGGTCAGATACGTCTGCAGACTCAGGGAGTTGTCCGCCGACATGACGTTACCGCCTTTGTTTTTACCCAGAAGCTGCAGCAGCGGACCAAAGGTATCGTCCAGCGGCCCCTGCGGCCCTGACGCAGACTGATCAATGGCAGGTTTATCTTTTCCACCGACGAGATCTTTAGCCGATTTGATGAGGGAGTCCGAAAGACCTTCGCTTTGCTGGCCTGTCTGTCCCTGCCAGGCGAGGGTATTCATCAGGGCAATCAGTGGCGACTGGCGGACATCGCTCATCAGCGTAAGCTGGTCGGTAACGTCCGCAATATTGTTTGCCGGGTTCCAGTGCAGGCTGTTAAGGAAATTCAACCAGCTGCCGGCAAAGTCAATGAAATAACGCTCTGTCAGGCGTGCTTTGAGCGCTTCCGGCGACAGATCCGCCGATACGGCTTTACGGGAATCACTCAGCACCCAGTCAATTTCATCACGGCGGGAATTTGCAGCCTTTTCGATAGCCTGTTGAATGCCACCTTCCCAGGCCTGGCGGGTAAACATGCCCGGCACGACCTCCTCGGTAGTAAAAAGTCGACGCGCATCGGTACCGCTGGTCATGTCCTCCAGGGAGACATCGGCGAAGTTACGACGCACTGACTTGAGCATATTTTCATACAGTGTGCTTTCAGCGTTACGACGCCCAATTTGCTGCAGCAGCAACTGGCGACTCTGGCTGACCAGCTGCGCATCCGGTGTGATTTTCCACTGTGGCTGCTTAGGCAGTTCGGTGATGTAGAAGGCCCACAAATCCGGCGCCAGGCTTTGCCACAGACCGGTAGAAATACCCATTCGTGTCGGCTGCACGGTTTTCAGGGTCTGCGCATAAAACGCGCCGTCGACTTTATCCGGACGAGACATCATCAGCCACGCTTTAAGCTGGTCATAACCCGGCTTCGCCAGCTGTGCACGCTGGTCACTGTTGGGGGCAGAGTTTGCCAATGCGCTGAGTTTTTGTGTCAGCGCCTGATTCGCCGGGTCGCGTATCAGGCGGTTGTTTGCCACGCCGTACCAGGGCAGCAACGCATCGAGCAGCTGCTGGTTATGGTCCAGACCGAAGCGCTGGTACCAGGGCGCGCCATCCTGAATACGGTGCTGCAGGCGGCCAGCGTCATTACGCAGGGTATGCAGAGCCGTGAGCTGGTAATCCGATACGGAAGGATGCTCCACCAGCGCATGCGCCTGCTCGGCAACAGAGACTATCTGCATGCGGTTGACCGCGAACGACAGCAGTGTACCCGCTCCCCAGATACCGATGATGGTCATCAGCGTCCAGGCCAGCGTCTGTTCCCAGGCCATACCGACACGGCGGCCACGCACACGGATGCAGTCATCAACGATACCCTGCCATGTTGCGGGCAGGGCAAGGGCATGGCGTTGTGATTCGGGGATATATTTCTCAGGTTCGGCTGTCCCAACAGTAGTATGAACAGGGTAACTGTCCGGCAGGCTGAACATCAGACCACGCAACGGAACACGCTGCTGAGAGGCAGCCAACCATGGCAACAGTTGTTGAGTCCAGCGGACGATACCGCCGTCTTTGAGGTACTGGCCCAGACGCAGCAGGAAATCGTGGCCGTTGTTCTCAGCGACCTGACTCACGCCCTGTGTTCGCAGGGCAGGCAACATCAGCTCAAGCTGGCGGGTAATATCGTCAGGCCTGGCACGCAGTGGGAAACTGGCCCCTACCGTCTGTTCAGTGCGTTTTGCCTGCGACCACTTGCTGTCACACAACTGCCACAGCCAGACCGGCGTGGAATAACGGAGCAGCTCACTGATTTTTTCCAGTCCGCGTAAATCGTTATCACTAATCTGAGGGGTGAGATTAAGCGACCGCGGCATGACGCGTACAATACCGTCAAGTGGACGACCGCGGCGCAGTTTACGCAGCGCTGCGTATTTTTCCTTATCGGGCTCAGCAGTCAGACTGCCGCCGTAAATCAGGACGGTACGGTTACCTTCAAGCCACTGGTTTTCCTGCAGGCCAGGTACCAGCAGTTCGATTGTTGCCTCATCGCCAGTTATTAACAGCAGACGGGTTTTACGACGCCAGCAAAGGCCAATACGGGAGCGGAGATGTCCCCGGATCTTGTTACACATGGCCACCGCAGGGTGAACAGGCGCTTTATCATTTTCCCGCTTCTTTTTCTCATCATCACCGTTGGTGTTGTCGACAAGCGCATTAAATTCCTGTTTGCCGGCATTGCGTACCGCCGCCAGAAGCACTACGGATACGATAAGGGCGCAGCCTGAAATACATCCGCCGGCAATAAGCCAGTAAATTTGTTGCTGACTTCCGTTTTCAATCCCGGCTATATCCGGATGCTTCCAGAGCATGAACGTCATAACGGCTAACAGCAAAAAGAAAATCAATGCAACAGCAACATAGCGGCCTTCCGTAGTCTTCGGTGCTAAAGGTAGCTTCACGGATCCATCTCCTGTCGGGAAGCAATCGGGGTAACGAGCGTGCTCCAAAGCACATTCTGTGTGGTATCACCGCAGATAATCATCTGTGGCGACTGAGTTTGTCGGGCGATTTCGGTGGCGGCAGCAATAGCCAGCCAGGGGGCCGCGGCGCCGGCATGTCCCATGGATATATCGAGCGAAACGACTGCTTCGTCCTCTACAGACTGTGCAGGGTGTGCATTCTGGCACTCGATAACTTCTGCGCGCTGCTCACCCGTCAGCCCGGCAAGCCATAAATTTTTTACGATGTTTTCTTTGAGCGGGACGTTCCAGGCGGCCATTTTCATCCCCTCACTCAGTTCGCCTGATGGAGCAGCATCTGGCCGATGCAGCAGCGCGAGAGGTTCGAGTGCCTCCTGCGTCAGGCGGTTGCCAAGAAGCAGAGCAACGGCTGCTTCAGCAGTATTGTTTGAAACAACCGGATCAATCTGGAGGCCTACAATCAATAACATCGCATCATCTTTAATGCGGTGATCCAGCCAGTGGTTGACTACCCCCGGCCCATTGCTGTCTGTGTACTCAAGCGCGCAGGTTATGCCACTCTCCTGCCAGGCTTCCTGCCAGATATTTCTGACAGCAGGGAGCGGTAGAGATGACGAGACATCGAGGATGACAACAAGCGAAGCGTTCTCAGGAAACTGGTGAACTGGAAGATCGGCAATAAGCTCGGAGAACAAACGTGAGATAACCAATCCAGGAGTATCTTCTGGTTCTGCCGTAATACGGCTCAGCCTCCTGCTTTTCTCGCCTTTCCAGTCCGACTGCGAAATGATAATGCTGTGATTATTGATCATATCATTAGCGACAGAACGCTGTTCGTCTTCCTGATGGGCTGTAATAAATGTCGTATTCAACACCTGAAGCGCACGACGAGCCCTACGGGTCTCACTCAAGATCCATTGCTCTCGACGCCGGTCAAAACCATTCGCTTTACTGTCCTGTAATGACCAGGTCCACATGCGAATAGTGAAACACACAATCCACACAACTAATGGTGTGCCAATGGCCCACATCCAGAAGTGACTGTTATCGATGTATCGTCCGAATATGCGCATAAGAATCACGCTGATGACCAGCATCGCAACCAATACGGCAAGCCAACGGGATATTTTAGGTGGAACTTGCCGGGGATAACATTTCGGAAGATCTTTCAGGGAATACGACATTCACATTCTCATGCTTTAAAATTTACGAATTTTAACTAAAGCTAGTCACCATCAAATGAAATGCTCTCAAGCAATTTCAATGTATCTTTAGATAGATCTTCACCTTTATTATCCGAAGAATTAACACCAGAACCACATAGGGCATTATTTTTATGTATCAAACAAAAATAAATACTCTGGCCTAGCGTCCCATCTTTAAGTTTCGCCATGGCATTAACAGCCATAAAACCAGATGCATCTTTGCTTTTAACTTGAAATAGAGATAGATGATTTGCCTTCCCATTTTTCACATATGTATCATCCGGAATTGATTTCCATACCTTATTTTTGTAGTCATAAACAATTTTATTATCAGCGGCACTAACACTTACCCCCATGTTGTTAACTTGCTGTACATCATATCCTGCTTCAAATGCTTCACCAGAATACAGGCAAGTCCACTCCGATATTGGTGATTTTTTTTGGAAGTACTCATCATCAGACAATGCGAGGTATTTAAAATCACTAAAATGCATATTGCATGCATCAAAATTGGATGACGAAGAAATATCTGCGTTAGAATCTGATGTCAACGCTCTAGTTACTGAGGCACCTTCCACTTTAGCAACTGGTGCTGAAGCCATAGCGAAGGAACTAACGCTAAGGAAAACTGATATATATAGCAATTTCATAACTTTTACTTCCTATGTTTATATCCTTCCGGGAAGTTCAAAACCAAATTTCCAGAAGCATTCGGGAATTTATTTTCCGTTAAAATAGCAAGGGCAACTCCGTAGGCACAACATCTCGAGTCGAATCCGTTTAGTGAGTGATGGTAAAGCGAACCAATTCTACCAGGCAAATTAACTGCGGCACTTGCTTCCCAAAAACTAGGGCTTCGGTAGTAATACTTTGTTCCAAGATTTGTATTAACGGAAACTCTCTCTAAAACATGCTCCTCATCAGCATATTTTGCCATCTTATTTTTCACCCAATAAAACCCCGCACTATCTGCAGCTAGTGTGCTATGTGAATCACTAACAGCATTTCTTAGCTCTATAAATTCTGATGTAAGCGTAGGGAAATGGCGATCTTGCAGTGTAGCATTGGATCTATTCGCAGGAGGTTGTGCTGCAATTGATGCATATGCATCAACCAAACTCTGTTTTAATTGCTCTTCAACTGTTCTACCAATATATTTAAAATAGTTAAGGTAGTTTTCTGGGTTAGTTAATTGCAAAAAGCCACGCCCGTACCATGGGGCGTACCAGAGGTTACTGCCGTTCCCCTCATGAAGCGTACTCAACCACCCAGTTTCTTGTATTGCATTACCTAAAAAACAAGAAACTCTAAATGGAGTATTAATACAATACTTTCTCATGGAGGAGTTTAGATTTGAAATCTGGCTGCTCAAAATCGAGCCCGATGTTCTTAAGCTTGTGTTAACAGCTTCCCAGGCAAACCGATTTCTGCCTGATTGGCGTAGAGCGTGGCTAGGTACTATTTGTTTCATTTCAGAGAAGCTTAACCACCCACAATTTCTAAAATGGTTAATTATTGCCTTTGGCTCAAAATGCCACAAACTTCCGCTGCTAAGTTCCCCAATGTCGAAACACAATGCTTCGGCATGAGCCTTGAATTTTGCATAATCTTCTTCCGTCATCGGATCATGCTCTTCACTTCCCGTTTTCAGCCACGAGAAGCGGGTGTCGATCGTACTTTTTTCCCATTCAAACGGGAAATGACAGATTAGCTTTCCGCACTGGTTATCGAACTCACCATCTTCCTGCAGCTTCTTGATAATGGCTGAATTACACTGACTATCGCTATCACTAGCGTCATCAACCATCTGCCAGCCTGTCCAATGCGGAAAGTCAGCGTCACTAAACTTTTTAATACTAGGATCGGCTAGATTGACTACCCCCTTTCCCCCCGGGTAATTGACCGTCATCCATAATGGCGCATCTGCCGGTACCAGTGTTTCATGGTCTGTATTGATCACCCGCCCAAAGCGAAGTAATTCGAACCCGGCACTCGGGCTTTCCTTATAATTCCGCATCGCGGTTTTATAGAGATTGTATTCGTAGTCATTGCCATCAGCATTAACCAGTGGCTCGCCCAGCAGATCATATTTCCCGTCAACCTGCGTATTTTTCTGCCGCGTTACCATCGTGCAGTTGCCTTGGGCCAGAGTCATGCTGGCATACAGAGGCGCATTGCTGGTATAGAGCTCAGAAAGTCCGGTGATAGACGTGCTGTTATCTGCAGGGGCCTTGTCATAAAACTTTGTCTGCGGAGGCAGATAAAAGTGAATATCACCGTAAACCGCATCAGTGCGGCCATTCTTCGAAATATCCAGCTCTCCTGATTTCCTGCCCGTCAGCTTGCTGATGTTGTCATCATCGCAGAAAATCTGGAAATGGAAAGCATTGACTCCATCCACCATGCCCGGAAGGCCTAACGGATCCTTACGGTAAACTTTCTCACCGGCTTTAACAGTTTCAGCCAGCGACTTCAGGTGCATGTATAGGGAGTAGAAAGCCACTTTTGCTACATCACCGCTACCGATCTCGGTTTCATGCTTTATCAGCACATAACCATCATCACTCCCCTTTGTATTGGGTTTATCGGCGTTGATGTTAAATGGTGCCTGATCGCGCTTGTCTGAGCTTTTGCGGAGTGAAACGACGGTACCATCTGCTATCGCCCGCACGCTCTCAGCAGGTCTCCCTTCGTCAGTCTGACGTATATGTATTCCGCCATGCCACGAACCATAATCGTTAACCGGATACCCACGGCGGTCAACTACGGTCATGACTCTTTCAATCCAGGCCGCATCAGTTTCATGGGCATCTTTCGCTTTCAGAAGCGGTGGGCTGATAATCATAAACTGACTCCTTGTCAGGAAAAGCTGAATTTACTGGAAGGTTCTGTGGTTTCAGGAGCCACATTCGGGAAGTCTTCTGGCTTGCTAGCCTTTTCTTTTCGTCCGTAATGCCCGGCTTTAGTCCGGTACTCCCCCTGTGTGGCAGATTCAATGCCATTGGCATCGAGGGTGATATAGCTTCCACCCCCGTTGATCGTGACCTGCTTCTTGGCAATAATCTCGATACGATCTTCGGTACTGACGACGCTGATTTCTCCACGAGCGATGAGCTCCATCAGGTCATTCTGTGCCTGGATTCTCACCGGTCCCTGGTTCGCGATGAGCTTGATCCCCAGCTTACGAACAAAAACGCTCAGGGCATTGCCCACCCCGATGAACAGATTTTTCACCACGCTGACATCAGCATTTTTACCGGCCGTGGCTATCAGGTTCTGCCCGGCTGATACCTGCAGATGTTGTCCGCTGGTCAGTGCCATTCCATCCGGCGCGCTGAGCAGCAGCACTGATTTTTTGAGGTCTGTCAGCTGCTGTTCCAGCAGTTTGATTTGCGCCTGGAGATCGGCCGGGTTCGCGGTCGCCTTCTGCGCATCACCGGAGATGGACGTCATCTGCTCCCGGGCATCACCCAGATTGCTGACCGCTGGCTGCATCTCCAGCACCTGGCCCTGTGCTTTCGTCTGGCCATCAGCGCTGATGAACATCCCTTTCTGTGCCCGGATGGCTCCCCAGCTGTCCGTTCTGAGCTCAAACCCCTCACCGCGCTGCTGTTTCTCGCTGTCGACCAGGTGGCCGAGGTTCAGCTGGCTCTTGCCGCCGTACTCCGTGCTGACCTTGATGTGCTCTTTTCCGCGCTCGTCATCGAGGCGGATTTTGTTGTTCGCCGGGGTACGCAGGACGTTGCGTTTGTAGTTGCGGATGGTGACGTGGTCGCCGTGCGCCGAGTCGTGCAGCACGCCGGCAATGTACGGCCGGTCCGGGTTACCGTCCTCAAAGCCAATCGCCACTTCGGTGCCCGCCAGCAGCGGCAGGTGCAGGCCGAAGGTGTCGCCGGCGTACGGGCGCGACTGGCGTACCCACAGGCTCTCGAAGCCGGTTTCCCAGTTATCACGGTCAAACAGCATGTTGACGCGGTAACGACCGTCTTTATCGATATGCCCGTAGGTGTCGTTCTCGGTGGTGCTGGTGACGCGGGCCGGTAAGGTGCCGGCCATCACCGGGCGTGAGCCAGGTTCCGGGCGGAAACCAAAATCGGTGCTGTCCGGGATGCCGTCAAAATCAACCGCAAAGTCCTTATCACGGCGGGCATATGTGTGCATCGCCGTGATGACCACGCCCTGAGCAAACACGTCCGCCACTTCATACCCGCCGGTGACTTTCAGTACCTGACCCGGTGAGAGGGTCGGACAGCTGGTGATGCCCTGCGCCCGGGTCTGACCATTCAGGTAGCGTTCGTGACGAAGGCGGGCATAAAACGCCCCGGACTCCGGGGCCGGATTACGGTCACAGGTGCTGCCCGGCGTCAGGTAGTTATCCGCCCAGTGATAGGCATCACCGTACGTGGTGACATCCCCGCGGGTCGCATCCACCAGGGTGTTCATGTCCTGCGTGGCCTGACGGTAGTTGTAGTCCCGGGTGCTGACCTGCTTCTGCACCACGTTGTGATGGCATTCCATTCCCCAGACTGAATCCACGCCTTTTGAATGCTGGCCCGATGGCGGTACCGACGGCAGCGTCAGCCCTTTTTCATACCCCTGCGGGCTGTCGTAAAACTCCACCACGTCAATGTTGAGGCGCGTGTCGGTGGTGAAGCGAAACCAGATACCGACCTCACCCAGCAGGCGGGTGATAAAGTGCAGGTCGTCCTCATCGTACTGCATCACCTGTTCACGGCGTGGATATTCTTTTGACAGCGAGAACAGAAAATCCTGACCGCGCATACCGTGGCGCTCGCGCAGGATTTTTTCCACGATTTGCGGAACCGACATGTCCTGGTAAATGGCGTTCTGGTGCGAGCGGTCGAGCAGCGCCAGACGTGGCCGGAGCGTCAGGGCGTAGCGGGTTTCATCTTTTGACGTGCTGAGGCGTTCAAAACCGGTCACCACGCCCTGAAGGGTGCGCACCGGCTGCTGCACTTTAATGCCGTAACCCTGGTCTACCGGGGCCTGCAGCGTCAGCGAACCGGGCTTCATCAGCATCGCCTCTCTGGCGATAGCGTGGTCGCTGCTGGTGAATTCAATACGGTAGCGGAACGGCGTGCTCAGGGCTTCATCGCCTTCAAACGCCAGCACGTCGAGCGCGGACCCACAGTCTTTCACCGCCAGCAGGTGGTGGCTATGACTGTATCTTAATGGAGGATTATTACTCATGCGTCCACTCCCTGTTTCACATCAAATTCCAGCCCGATCCCCTCTTCCTCACTCCAGCTAAAGCGTAATGACTGTGGTTTCATTTTTGCGGCCATATGGGTCAACAGTTGCTGACTGAGCACCGGCAGAATTTGCTGATTGAGCAGGCTGTCGACGTTACGCGCACCGGTATCTGGCAGCAGGCAGGCTGAAGTCAGCGCATCATAAAGACTTTCATCAATGTGCGTGCTCAGGCCGTAGTGTCGATGCAGGCGCTTGCTAACCTGTGAGAGTTTCATTTCCACGATGGTACGCATGGCTGCTTCCGAGAGGGGGCGGTAAATCACGGTCTGGAAGCGGGCCAGCAGCGCCGGCTGGAAGTGATCGCGCAGCATCGGACGCAGCAGCTCGTGAAGATCGCCTTCGCTGGCCTCCGGCTGTTCGTCAAGCAGCTGCATCAGGTGGTCGCTGCCGAGATTCGAGGTCATCAGAATGACGGTGTTGCGGAAGTCGATTTCACGTCCTTCGCCGTCGCGCATAAAGCCGCGGTCAAAGACCTGATAGAACAGGTTCATCACGTCGCGGTGGGCTTTTTCGACTTCATCGAGCAAAACCACACTATACGGGCGCTTGCGCACGGCTTCGGTCAGGATCCCTCCCTGGCCATAACCGACGTAACCCGGAGGGGAGCCCTTCAGCTGGGAAACCGTATGCGGCTCCTGGTATTCGGAGAGGTTAATCGTAATGAGTGACTTCTCACCGCCGTACATGACATCGGCCAGCGCAAGCGCGGTTTCGGTTTTCCCCACCCCGCTCGGTCCTACCAGCAGAAACACGCCCTGCGGACCATTCTCGGAGGTGAGACCCGTTTTTGCCGCACGCAGACGCTGGGCAATGGCCTCGAGCGCCACATCCTGCCCGACCACACGTTTACCCATTTCATTTTCCAGGGTCAGCAGTTCGGTCTGCTCATCTTTCATCAGCGATGACAGCGGAACGCCTGTCCAGTCAGCAATCACGTTGGCAACGGTGCGTACGTCAACATCCAGAGAGAGCAGCGGGTTGCTGTGCTGCATGCCGTTCAGTTCCTGCTGCAGCGTGCGCGTCTCGCTTTGACGGGAGATGTCCTGGCGGCTTTCCAGTAGTTGTTCGGTGAGTTTCAGTTCCTGCCCGTACTGCGTTTCAAGCTCGTCGAGAGCAACGATAAGAGCGTTCTCTTCCTGCTCAATGACGGTCAGGCGTTCACCATGGCTCTGATTGCCGACAGCAATATCTTCCAGCAGCGCCTGCTTCTCCATTTCAAGAGAGGTAATCTGCGAGCGAATGCAGGTCAGCTGTTCCGGTACCGTGTCGAGGCTCATTCGGACACGCGCTGCGGCGGTGTCGAGCAGATCAACCGCCTTATCCGGCAACTGGCGGCCCGTGAGGTAGCGGCGGGAAAGCGTAACAGCAGCGCGCACCGCATCGTCGGTAATGTGCACGTTATGGTGCTCGGCGTAACGGGATTTCAAACCACGGAGCATCAGGCAGGCGGTGTCATCGTCAGGCTCATCGACTTTTACCATCTGGAAACGACGCTCCAGGGCCGCGTCGCGTTCGAAGTACTGCTTGTACTCGCTCCAGGTAGTGGCCGCAATGGTACGCAGTTCACCACGCGCCAGCGCCGGTTTTAGCAGGTTCGCTGCATCGGCACCTCCCGCCTGGTTGCCCGCGCCGATGATGGTATGCGCTTCATCAATAAATAGCAGGACCGGGGACGGGGATTGCTGCACCGCATCGATGACGTTTTTCAGCCGCTGTTCGAACTCGCCTTTCACGCCTGCACCGGCCTGCAGCAGGCCCAGGTCAAGGGTACGCAGAGTGACCGTTTTCAGGGATTCAGGCACATTACCCTCAGCAATACGCAATGCCAGACCTTCAACCAGTGCGGTTTTCCCCACGCCCGGCTCGCCGACCAGAATCGGGTTGTTTTTGCGGCGACGAGAGAGGATATCCACCATCTGACGGATTTCTGTGTCACGGCCAAACACCGGATCGATCTTCCCTTCCTTCGCTTTGGCGGTGACATCGAGGGTGAATTTATCCAGCGTGTTCTGCAGCGCAGGGCTCAGTTCCCCCTCTTTCATATCCGCACCAGCCGGACGCCCGACAAACTCCACCTCACCACCGTGGTTCTGTGCCAGCTCGGCTTCGCGCTGCATTTCCGGGCGTTCATCCGATTGCGCATCCAGCAACGGTCGCAGGCGCTCCAGCTGGCTCTGAGCAAGCGTTAACAACGGCCAAAGGCCGTCACAACGTGCCAGTTTTGGTTTTTCCACCAGGGCCATCAGCAGATGGATGCTGCGAATGTGCTCTTCGCCATTGAGTGAGGCAAGTAGCCAGGCCTGCTGCATCAGAGTCTGGATGTCATCAGAGAGCTGGGGCCGATGGCGCACGGAGCGAGGTTGTCTGTCGAGCCAGCCAAGTAAATCCTGCCAGATGCCATCCATATCCCATTCATAGCGACGCGCCAACACCGTCAGGTCACCTTCCCCTTGCTCCAGCAGCTTCAGCAGCCAGTGCTCCGGCAGAATTTCGGCATGGGCACGGGTCTGACAGAGCGAAGCTGCGCCTTCCATCGCTCGGGCACAGTAAGGGTTCAGACGACGTAACAGGATGGCTGGATTTTCCATGAGATTCTCTCTTTGTCGGTTCCTGGACACGCTACCGCCCCTCGCTGTTCACCAAAGCGCATAAGGTCAGGCAGGCAGATTGTTTTTTCTTTGCTGATTGCCCGCATCTCAGGCACTCAGCAAAAAACTGCGGACAGGAAAACCTGCCCGCATCAGGATTACGCCGTGGCGCGTTCGTTCCAGGAATCGGAATGAATGATGTTGCCGTCTTTGTAGGTCCAGGTGATTTTTTCGTAACGCAGTTCAACGCGCTCAAGGTGGTTGTGCTTCTCTTTAGAAGGATCCTTGATGTCATACATTTCAGGATTCACTTTCACTACCTTCACGTTTTCCAGTTTGGTGTTGAAGTACTCCACTTCCTGGCCCGCGTCGTTGATTTTGTACCACTTGAATTCAGCGGATTTCAGGGTCTGACCGGTTGTCACCGCCTTGTACAGATACGGGCTGGAGGAATCGATTTCCTTCGTGAACAGGAACGACGTGTGGATACGGGTGCCGGTCAGCTTGCCGGTGTTGTTGTCGGTTGGGATGTACAGGTTATGCTCCTGTGCAACCACTTCGATGCTGCCTTCACGATCCTGAACGTCAACAGACCCTTTGATGTCCGCGCCGCCGTCGTCCTTCAGCCAAAGATAAACAGGAATTGCCATGGAATTACTCTCCATTGTGTAGTGAAGCGCCATCATCCTGCGATGGCGCCGGGTGTTTGCCGGGTATCTGACAGGCGTTGGCCTGCGGTACCAGACTGATTTCGACACGGCGGTTGAGCGCACGCCCTTCCAGGGTGTCGTTGGTTGCGACAGGACGGCTTTCGCCATAGCCCTGCACCGCAAAACAGCTTTCGGGCACGTCGCCCGTGTCCCGCATCCAGTTGCGCACCGCTTCGGCGCGTTTCAGAGACAGCGTCTGGTTCAGCTGCGGATTGCCGGTGTTATCGGTATGCCCAGACACGACAATCAGCCAGCCCGGTTTCGCTTTGATGCCAACCAGTGAATTCACCAGCATCCTGGTGGAACCTGCTTTCAGTACGGACTTGCCGGAATCGAACAGCGACATGCTGTCGAGCCTCACTATTTTCGGTGCTGGTTTTGGGGTTGGCTGCGGTTTAGGAGGCGGCGGCATATACGAGCGGATCGCTTCCAGTAGGGGTATCCGTAGACGTTCCCCCTGATAAAGCCCCAGGCCCAGCCGGACCGGTACGCCGTTACGTGCATAGTCATCCAGCAGCGCCGAATTCTCACGAAGGACCGCAACGGCGCTAGCTTTCGGGCCGTAGTCATCCATGGAGAGACTGTCGTAACGGGCTATATCGAAGCTCACGCGATGCAGCAACTGGCGATTGTTCCAGCCACTGCTGAGCAACGCGGCGATGGCCGCCAGGGTGAAAAGACCAAGGGCACAGCGCCAGGTGCGGGCGCGGGGAGTAAGTCCACTTCCTTCCGGTAGCAGCGGCAGGATGAAATCCGGTAAGGGTGAGATCACCGTGCTGTCCGTCCCTATCGGTTGCCAGCCGGCTACCTGCTGCATGGCAGTATGACGCGATAACCATGCCGTCCAGGCAGAGGACGCAAGGCTTCCGGCAAGAATCGGTCCCATTCCCCACAGCTGCGCTGCAGGTGCAATGACCGGAATATCAGGATTCTCATCGATGAATACCGCCTGGACATGCTGATGGAACCAGCTCATCAGGCTGTTCATCAGCACCTGCTGCTGCATCACAGGCGCACCGCCAATGGTGACCCACGCGGCGATCGAACAAGGCGCATTCGACTCACGCCAGACAGTCCACCCTTCACCCGGAATAGCGGCCTGCCAGAGCATGTCATCCGTCATCGCGCTGCCAATCTGACCATTCAGAATGAGTGGCACAGACTGTCCCGTTTCTTTACGCAACTGGCTGATTTGCCAGCGCAGAGACAGCAGACGACTTGTCAGGGCTTCGCTGTCGACATGTTTCTGCGGGCAGACACTGACCATCACCGACAGCTGACGCCCCCAGTCCGGGCGCTGCCACAGAATCTGACGGGCAACCTGCTCCAGATCCTGATGGTCCTCAACGCGGAGCCAGCATCCCTGCGTGACGATCAGTACTGGTGACTGCTGCGGCCAGGTCAGAGGCATATCGCCACAAACCAGCACCACAGGTTGACGGTAAGTGGTTTCAGGAAGGTCATCCAGAAGCAGGTTGACGTCATGCTCCGCACGAGGTCTGGCGATATACCAGAACGCGACAATAAACCCGATCATCGCCAGCAGAACGAGCACTGAAGCCAGCCGGGATAACGGCAGAAAAGCCAGGCAGACCACAGCACTCAGCAGGGCAGCCCACAGCGCAAGCCCGCGCTGTTGTACAGGACTCATTTTACGACTCCCGGCAACAGGGTCAGCAGCATCTGATCGAGCCAGCGATCCAGTCCCCACCAGAGTGCGCCAAGAACAATCACGCTCAGGCCGATACGCGCGGGCCATGACGCCAGCCAGCCTCCCGCTCCCCGTCCGCTGCGGCTCTCTGCCAGAACGGGATGGGTCTGCGGGTAGCTGAACGGTGTAACGCGCTCATTGAGGGCGCTGACCAGCTTCTGGCGTTCCGGATCGTTTAGCGCACGAAAATCTCCCAGAAATCCGAGCATCATTACCCGCTGGAAGCAGGTCAGTACGGCATTATCTGGTGCAGGTTCACGCAGCACATCGCGCATCCTGTCACACAAAGTGTCACCCGCGTCCATTGTGCCGAGGAAGTGTCCCTGCAGAGGAATGTCATACCACTGCACACAGGCATCATCCTCTACACCGCGCCCTTTGACTGCCTCATCAAGCAATGCACATTGTGCAGTGAGGATATGCTTACAGCTGGCTTCATCAAGTTCACTCGCTTTCAGTTCACGCTGAACGCGTTCCACATCAGCGATACAGCGTTCCCACAAGACCCGACCTTCGCCTTCCTGAAACTGCGGGCCATAGCGAAGGCTGATGACCTGAAGCCAGGTATCCTGCAGCAGTGCGTCAATATCAACAGACACGACAGCGCCGTGTTTACGTTCACTCATGTTCTCAATACCGCAAAGAGTTCAAGTTCAGGCTCGCCGAGCATGCCCGGGACGTAAAACATACATGTCCCACTCTGGAGCATTTCAGTCGCCAGAGGATGGGAGAGATCGAGACTGAAATACTGATTTTCCAGGCGCAGTGGAATGGCGGCTGGCACATGGCGCAGCGGCGTCAGCGGCACGCCCACGCGGGAAGAGTTGACGATCCCGCGCACATGGTCAGGGCTGCCCACCTTACACTGGCGCGGAAACTGCTCCTGCAGTTGCGCCACCGGAATCGGTGAGCGCACAGAAAGATAGTAATCAGCCCCTTCGCGCAGACGCGGGTCATGCAGGCGAGCCTGCCAGAAGTGCAGCCGTGGGTCATAGTCGAGTGCCAGGGCCACCACGCGTGACGGCAGGCTGGCTTCAAGCAGATCGCCAAGCAAATCAAACAGCGGTGGAAATACCGCATTGAGTTGCTCGTGATGCCAGGCAGGTATGGCGCTCACCTGATGTTCCAGGGAAAAGGTCAGCAGGCTCCCCGCAAGGCGAGAAAGTTCCGGATACAGACGTTCCGGTGGGCTTTGAAGATTACGCTGGAACTGACCCAGCACGGGCTCGGCACTGTTCAGCGCGTTGAGCAGCCAGAACAGTGATACATCTGCCACGGCGAAATCAGCCATGCGCTCATTGCTTTCACGCCGCATTGCCATCAGACGGCACAGTCGCGCCCGCAGTTGTGTCAGTAGTTGTTCCAGTTGGGTAACCAGCCAACGGCTGCCCTGGAGGGTCAACAGCGGAGGAAGAAATGTTTCATCCAATAGCCATGTACCCTGCGAGTCTTGCTGCAGGCGGGCGACCGGACAAGTCAGATAATCGCTGTTGTTCTGATGGGCAAAACGCAGCGTCAGTTCAGGCTGCATCACGGCAATCTGACGAGTGTCTTCCCCAAAGGTATTGCGTACATCCCGCCAGCGCTGACGATATCGCACCGGACGCTCGGCCACCTCATCGGGTTTCAGGCAGTTGCCGCCGTTCGCCCGCAGTAGCGGGAGTGCCAGCACCACCGTCACCTCCTGCGATTCGCTTTCAAGCGACAGTACCGGTGGCAGCGAATCAGCATTGTCTGTATCAATCAGCGTACCGTCCTGAAAACGGACATGCAGATGACGGGCCTGAAGACGTCCAAGCCTGAGAGCTTCCGGCTCGAAGGTAGCATTTATCACCCCCCACGGGCAGGAGAGGCCCAGCCGGGCTATACACTCGGCAGACCAGGCCGCATACGCGACCTGTTGCTGAAAATGCTGGGGAGCGACCATAATGCCCCTACCCCATAACGGTTGTTCCGTTTTCATCGGCTTCCTGCCTGTTATTACGATTTCGCTTTCGGCATCTGGGAAACCAGCGACAGGTTGACGTCCATCCCTTCCACCTGGAAGTGCGGAATCGCATACAATTTCACGCGGAAGAAGCCCGGGTTATCCTCAATATCTTCCACCACCACTTTTGCATCACGCAGTGGATGAGATGCCTGAAGTTCGTCGCCCGGATCGGTCATTTCGGTCACCAGACTGCGGACCCAGGTGTTCAGCTCAAGCTCCAGCAGTCGGCGATCCTTGGTGGTACCGATGTTCTCGCGCTGAATCAGCTTCAGGTAGTGGGCGATACGCGACAGCAGGAAGATGTACGGCAGGCGGGCGTTGATGCGGCTGTTGGCCGTTGCATCTGCGGTATCATACAGCGCCGGTTTCTGGGCGGAGTTGGCTGAGAAGAAGCAGGCATAGTCGCGGTTTTTATAGTAGGACAAAGGAATAAAGCCCAGATTCGCGAACTCGAATTCACGCGTTTCAGGGATCATGACCTCAGACGGGATTTTTACCTGATTGCCGGTACCCAGGTCATACAGATGGATAGGCAGATCCTGAACCGCACCGCCGGCCTGCGGGCCACGGATTTGTACACACCAGCCATTATTGATGAAGCTACGCACCATATTGGACGCGAAGGCAAACGACGCATTCGTCCACAGGTATTTGTCGTGATCCGGACCTTTGACTTCTTCAACATAGTTGAAGCTGCGAACCGGAACAGTATCCGGGCCATACGGTAAACGTCCCAGTACGCGGGGCATCACCAGACCGATGTAGCGAGCGTCGTCCGTATCGCGGAACGATTTCCACTTGATGTACTCTGCGCGGTCAAAATAGTTACCAATATCTTTAATCGCCGCGACGTCTTCCATGGACTCCTTGAGGAAGAATTTCGGGCCTGCCGAGCCGATAAATGGCATATGTGCAGCCGCAGATACTTTAGAGATGTTGCGCAGCAGAGCGACATCCTGCGCTGAAGCATCGAACTCATAAGCGGAAATCAGCGCCGCAATCGGCTCGCCGCCCGGGGTATCGTATTCATCAATGTAGGCGTGTTTATAGAGACCACTCTGGATGATTTCCGGGCTGTCTTCAAAGTCCTGGCGCAGGTCTTCTTTAGACATGCTCAGAAGCTCAATTTTCACGTTCTGGCGAAAATCTGTTTTATCAACCAGCGACTTCACGCCGCGCCACAGGCTCTCAACCGCCTGAAACTCTTCATGGTGCATAACGGCGTCGAGCTGGCGGCTTATCTGGTAATCGAGCTCAGCGATGTGGTGATCGATCAGGCTTTTATCCAGTTTTTCGACCTTCGAGCCTGCCTTGGTCAGGCATTCCAGAAAGACCTGCATACCTGCGGTGAGACGCTCGTCAGCGGTCGCATCCGACATCGCCTGCGCATCTTGCCAGATATCCAGCGCGCTCAGCTCGGAGACCGGGTTCAGATTGATTTTCTCAAACAGTGAAGCGTATACCCCACCCACAGCAGGGCGTTCCAGCACCACGCTTTCCCCGCCAGCAGTATTATTTTGTACAGACATGAGCATTCCTTGATTAATCCGTTAAAACAGCATGATGGTTAAGGTTTTTTTGAAGCCAGTGCGGATAGTTCATTTCGCAACTCAGCACTCAGTGACTGGTCAAGAACGATTTTCTCCAGCTCTTTTCGGAAAGTCTGGTTATCCAGCAGGTTGGCTTTCAGATCGCGGAGCAAGTTGCGCATTGCCAGCATCGCCTTCAGCTGTGGAATTTGGGCAGCCACCTGCTCTGGCGTGAAATCTTTCATGCTCTGGAAAGTCAGCTGAATGTTGTCCTCACCACCATCGTCAGACAGCGTATTTTTAACGGCCAGGTTAACTTTTGGGGAATATTCGGAAAGAACGCTGTCAAAATTATTTTTGGTGATGTTAATCTTTTCGCGTTCAGATATTGTCGCAGATTCCTGCCCATTACTGAAATCACCCGCAACAAGCAATTTCAAGGGTAATTCCATTTTCTTGCTTGCTCCGCCAGTATGCAGGTCAAGCTTCAGGTTAATACGTGCCTTAGGCACCTCATTCTGAAAACTGTCAGCCATCTAATCATCCCTCTTTGTTTTGCTATGCCAACTTCACGGTATCGTTCTTGATGCGCAATAATAGAATAATGATCGGAACAAAATCAAATACACAGATCATTAATCCGATACAAGAATTTTCTTAAGAATTTTCCACTAAGACATTATCGTAAATAGGCCAACTAAATCAGGAAAAGAAACTGCTCTTTTCGCACAAATCGAATATTTGTATCGCAGAAGGGGTTGTAGCCAGAGAGATGTTTATAAAAACTTCTTGTTTTGATTTGCATCACAGCATTACGTCAAAAAGCGCGAAAGAACGACAATATCTTATTGCGGCACGATTAAAAGAAGACAGGAATGGATGAAAGCAGATGACTATTCCATTGATGGTATGAATAACACTTAAGAATTTTCACGAAGAAATTTCTTATTTATTATGCGGAGGAATAAATAAAGGCGTAAATGTTTAATTTGGCGCAAATCAACAATGCCGTTTTTTTCTTTACGCCTTCCCTCTGAACGCTAACGCTTTTGCCTTTCGCTCAGGCAGTAAAGGCGCTTTCATGCGACTGCCTATAAAATTTGTAAAATCAATCACCTTCCGAACTGCCGCTTTTTTAATCAAAAACGAGTAATAGCACATATCGTATAACGGTGCTACATTACGCCGCCCGCCCAAATCAGCAGTGGCCAGGCAACGCCGTAAAGTTCGGTAAAGCCTGCAACCATCACCTTGAAGAACGGTCTTATCGGCACGTCGTATCGCAAACTCTGCGCTACCTTTACAGGCTTCACATAGGTTTCACTATTTTGTCTCAATCCAAATTTCAACGCGCGTTTTTACACCCGCGTTACTGGTTTACATGGTTTGGTCTTGGCGTTCTCTGGCTGCTGGTTCAACTTCCGTACCCTGTACTGCGTTTGCTGGGGTCGAAACTGGGCAGCGCTTCCCGCGTCTTCCTGAAACGTCGCGAATCTATCGCGCGGAAAAATATTGAGCTTTGCTTTCCGCAGTACAATGCCGAAGAGCGCGAGAAGCTCATCGCTGAAAACTTTAAGTCTATCGGCATGGCGCTCCTTGAAACCGGCATGGCCTGGTTCTGGCCGGATGAGCGTGTCCGTAAGTGGTTTGATGTAGAAGGACTGGATAACCTGCAACGCGCGCAGATGCAAAAACGCGGTGTGATGGTCGTCGGCGTTCACTTTATGTCGCTGGAACTGGGTGGCCGCGTGATGGGCCTGTGCCAGCCAATGATGGCGACCTATCGCCCCCACAACAGTGCGCTGATGGAGTGGGTCCAGACGCGTGGCCGCATGCGTTCCAATAAGGCGATGATCAGCCGCAATAACCTGCGCGGTATGGTCGGTGCCCTGAAGAAAGGTGAAGCCGTCTGGTTTGCACCCGATCAGGATTATGGACGTAAAGGCAGCAGCTTTGCGCCTTTCTTTGCGGTTAAAGATGTTGCGACGACTAACGGCACCTTTGTCATTTCTCGTTTGTCAGGCGCCTCCATGCTGACCGTAACGATGGTCAGAAAAGCAGATAAATCAGGCTATCGTCTGCACATCTCTCCTGAAATGGCTAACTATCCGGAAAACGAGTGCGAAGCCGCGGCGTTTATCAATAAAGTCATCGAAACTGAAATCATGCGTGCGCCAGAGCAGTATCTGTGGATGCATCGTCGTTTCAAAACCCGCCCTCTTGGCGAAGCCTCGCTCTATATTTAAGCCTTTCATTAAGGTTAGTTTCGCTAAGAAACTAACCTTTTCAATCACCTGTCATCCCGTTGAGAAATCGTCTTTCATTGCGTCGCCCAAAGTGAATTTATTGCGATGCGAAATCAAACTGTCGCCGTTCCACGACACTCGTAAGTAACGGAAATTATTTAAAAAAATCCCTCTTGTCACCCCTCATTTTTAGGCGTACATTAGCGCCGTCTGGCAACAGGAAAGCACAGAATTCTGAGCTGGAGTGAGCGGCGTAACGGGAAAATTCTCATTTCCGTTTTGACCGGATTTCAGTTCTCTATAATCAGGTGGACTCTGTTTTTAAATGCGTACCACAAGATACGCGGAGCGATGAAACGTGAAATATTTCTTTATGGGCATTTCGGTGATTGTTTTAGTCTGGGCCGGAACCTTTGCCCTGATGATCTAGTGAAGAACATGCAGTCAAAAAAACAGGAGCCATCGGCTCCTGTTTTTTTATGTCATGTCGACGCGGGATGTTCAGCCACGCTCTTAGACGAAAGAAGGCCGTCGGCCCGGAACATACTCTTGATGCCCCTCACCGCCTGACGAATGCGGTCGCTGTTTTCAATCAGGGCAAATCGCACATGGGTGTCACCATAATCACCAAAGCCAATGCCCGGTGATACGCATACCTTCGCATCCTGCAGCAGCTTTTTGGCAAACTCCAGCGATCCCATCGCCGCGTACGGCTCCGGAATTTTTGCCCAGACGTACATAGACGCCTTCGGCATTTCCACCATCCAGCCCGCTTCATGCAAGCCCTTTACCAGCACGTCACGGCGGCGCTTATACTGGGCGGCAATCTCGTGAACACACTGCTGGTCGCCCTCCAGGGCAGCAATAGCCGCGACCTGTAGCGGCGTGAAGGTACCATAGTCGTGGTAACTCTTAATGCGCGCCAGTGCGCTCACAAGCGTTTTGTTACCCACCATAAAACCTATACGCCAGCCTGCCATGTTGTAGCTTTTTGACAGCGTAAAGAACTCGACCGCCACGTCACGCGCGCCCGGAACCTGCATGATGGAAGGCGCTTTCCAGCCGTCATAAACAATGTCAGCGTAGGCTAAATCATGAACCACCAGCACGTCATAACGTTTAGCCAGGGCGACAACTTTCTCGAAGAAATCGAGTTCCACGCACTGGGCGGTTGGGTTTGACGGGAAACCGAGGATCATCATCTTCGGTTTCGGATAACTTTCGCGAATCGCACGCTCAAGTTCGTTAAAGAAATCGACACCTTCCACCAGCGGAACGGAACGGACCTGCGCCCCGGCAATCACCGCGCCGTAGATGTGGATCGGGTAGCTTGGATTAGGCACCAGCACCGTATCACCATGATCCAGCGTGGCCAACATCAGGTGTGCCAGCCCCTCTTTCGAGCCGATGGTGACAATCGCTTCACTTTCCGGATCGATATCAACCTGATAGCGATCCTGATACCAGCGCGAGATCGCGCGACGTAATCTGGGAATACCACGAGAGGTTGAGTAGCCGTGCGTATCCGGACGCTGGGCAACCGTGCAGAGCTTTTCAACGATATGCGGTGGCGTTGGGCCGTCAGGGTTACCCATGCTGAAATCAATAATATCTTCGCCGCGCCGACGCGCAGCCATTTTCAGTTCAGCAGTGATATTGAAAACATAAGGGGGGAGACGATCGATACGCGTAAAACGGCGTTCAGGACTGAATTCAGCCATAGATTCCTCAGATTAACGTTAGCGCCCGGACCGTCCGAGCGACGCTGCCACCGATGTGGCATGCTTAGAAAATAACCTGAAAAAAATCATGCTGTCGAGAGGGAAATGAAAAAAAAGCGATCGCCTGAAAACCGGAACCTGGCAGTGCCAAAAAGCGGAAGCCCCTGTTTCAGGGTTGGCTTTCTGATAGCCGTTATTTAACAGGATGATATCAAAACAGTTACCTGACGATACGCTGGCTAAAAAAATCAGGCCGTGTCCGTGACCGCCGGACAATCCCCTTTAAGAATTATGGTTTTTCCTCATTTGATAAACCTGACGGATAGCTGGTCAATACGCGTCAGGTTTTTTATCATGGTTCTTTCCCGTTTTCCCAGGTCTACTCGTGCACGAAATATTCACTATGCTGCTGGCGGTTTTTGACCGTGCGGCATTAATGCTGATTTGCCTGTTCTTCCTCATCCGCATTCGCCTGTTTCGCGAGCTGTTGCACAAATCCGCCCACTCGCCAAAAGAGCTGCTGGCCGTTACCGCCATCTTCTCACTGTTCGCCCTGTTCAGCACCTGGTCAGGCGTGCCGGTAGAGGGCTCGCTGGTTAACGTGCGCATTATCGCCGTGATGTCCGGCGGAATTTTGTTTGGCCCGTGGGTGGGCGTTATCACCGGCGTGATTGCCGGAACCCATCGCTACCTGATTGATATCGGCGGCGTCACGGCGGTGCCTTGCTTTATTACCAGCATTATCGCCGGGGTGCTCTCCGGCTGGATCAGCCGCAAAATCCCGAAAAAACAGCGCTGGCGCGCCGGGATCGTCGCAGGCATGGTATGCGAAACGCTGACCATGATCCTGGTCGTCGTCTGGGCCCCGACCACCGCGCTGGGGCTGGATATCGTCTCGAAAATCGGGATTCCAATGATCCTGGGCAGCGTCTGCATCGGTTTTATCGTGCTGCTGGTGCAAAGCGTTGAAGGGGAAAAAGAGGCCAGCGCAGCCCGTCAGGCCAAGCTGGCGCTGGATATCGCCAACAAAACGCTGCCGCTATTTCGCCACGTTAACGCGGAATCGTTGCGTCAGGTCTGCGAAAT
>ERZ1035025.342-NODE-342-length-33108-cov-16.114967_pt1 | contig 33108 bp, 29 predicted proteins | sample MGYA00520619_ERZ1035025 | MGnify/ENA primary metagenome ERZ1035025 (study PRJEB33766, sample SAMN09781742) | gut metagenome | biome: gut microbiome | host: Homo sapiens | place: Madagascar | study: EMG produced TPA metagenomics assembly of the PRJNA485056 data...
TACTATTAATATTTTTTTCTTTTGGCAAAATTCATATATGCTATTTTTATATAAGAATAGTATTCCACCTAACATAAAAAACATTGCTGAATATATAATATTTCCTCTTACATCAAATCCACTTATTACATGATTATTATCAAAAAAATAAATTCTACATATTATATTAAAAATCATGGAAATAATAAATGCCCCCCATGCTCTATTTCTATTACTAATCAAGTAACAGAAAAATGGAAAAATCATATAAAACACAAATATTAATCCCAAAAACCAGCCAATGCCGATTACTGATATATTAGCATTTGGTAAAAGTCCAAAACATAGTGTCAAATTTGCAAACAATTCATATACTGCATTTATACTTGGAGATATTATTACATCGACAAAACATAAAATAGCAAAAAATGGCCATATTTTCTTATATCTTCTGGCATAAAACTTTTCTACTGATATCTCCTGATTAATTAACCTATCATAATATCCGCAACACATAGAAAATGCACTAATCATCATAAAGAGAAATACTAAATTTCCTAACGATTGTATAAATGGATCAAAAACAAAACCACTTACTTTATATTTTCCATTTGATAAAATATGCATCATCGCAACACCTATGGCTGAATAAGCTCTTAAACCATCTAATGCCCCATAATGTATCTTATTTTGTGTTTTCATCTGCTCTCCTTTATTAACTCTCTTTCATTTTTCTAAAGCAATTCATAAAATCATCAACCTTTGACAAGGTCGACAATTTTTCACGATATTTTAGGCAATTATTAACATATACTTCATTATCATTTACTATTTTCATTAGATCCTGTTGATCCCATTCTGTAGCAATACCTAATTTATATTTTTTTATATATGATGCATTTAATGGTATTTCTGTTGTCACTACTGGCGTGCCAACAGCAATTGATTCTACTATAGAAATCATACTATTATCCTTAACAGTATTAACTAAAAGTGCCTTAGCATGAGCTAAATATGGTAATAATTCTTCATGATTTAGTTTTCCCTTGAAAATAACCTTTTCTTCTAATTCTAATACTCTACTCTGCTGCTCTAACGAAGATTTTAATTCTCCATCTCCAATTATAATTAATTCGCTTGAGTTGCCACTGATTTTTAAATATTCTCCAAATTTTAATAAAATCCCATCAATTCTCTTTCTTTCAATTAATTGAGAACAAACCACAAAATAATCCTTTTTATCCGTTGAATATATAAATTTATCCAGATTTACTCCATGTTCAATAATTTTTGAATCAGTATTCCTACAATATTTTTTTATAAAACTCTTTGCCTCTTCTGATCTTGCTACCACTTTTACATTTCTCATCAAAAATCGTGCTACAATATTGTACCATATCTTTGATGGTAATTTTTTCATCATCGCATTATGTTTTGCTAACTCATGCCAAACTATAACTTTGTTCTTGTTTGTCAAAACAGCATTTAATGTATTAATTGAAAAAACTTCACTACAAATAATAAAATCTATATTATTGCCATTTTTCTTTATGTATTTTGATAAGTTATACATGTAAGGGAAACAATGTGGCATAAAAATTGATTTAAACTTACATTTTCCCCATATAACTTTGAATGGATATTTTTCTTCATTTACTGGTTTAAATGGTTCAGCAGCATACAACGTCACATTATGACCTTTTTTTTCAAAAGCCAAACATAAATCATAAATCATTGTATCCTTAATAGAATTCGCTCTTATAATATTTTTTGTTTCAGAAGTATATACAATCGGATTTACAATCAATATATTCATCTTCTACTTCTCCATCTGTGCCGCAATATCCGCATCCACAATCTCTTCTCCACTCTTACCAACTAACTGCTCCTTAGAAGCTGCAGACAATCCATCATTGATCGTCGCACACATATCACATGTAGAACACTTATCAAGTTCTTCCTTCGTAACAATACCCTTCTTATAGTCACGAACGATTTTATTCTCATACATACTATATTTTTTCTTCTTAAAGAACCGTAAAAATTTATGTTTCATAACCCAAAGAGCAGGAACCCAAATATACTTATGCATAGCAGGTGATACAGAACCGATCATCCAGCAGTCACGATCGCAGCAACGAACTTTCTTACGAACTTCTTCTGCTTCTTTACTATTCCATAATTCATTCCAGCTCTGTTTATTTAAGTTACCCATAACTTCTTTATCTTTTGTTCCATTACATGGCATAACATCACCATATGGATCAATAAAGAATGTGTCAAAACTCATATCACATGGAAGTAATCTCTTCTGTCCATAGATATAGTTGATCAGTCCATGGTTAAAGTAAGCACGGAACCATTTCTTTGGTGAATTGCTGTTTAACAGTTCGTTTACTAAGTTTTCAAACTGTTTTGCAACCATTGGACGGTTTTTAATAATATTCTTTGCTTCTACAAAGTAAAAACTGTTATGTAAAGAAGCTGTTGCAAATTCCATTCCCATCTTATCTGAAATCTTATAAAGAGGTACTAAGTCTTTACAGTTTGCATCCTGTACTGTCATACCAAATCCAACGTCTTTCATACCCATTTTTCTTAATTTCTTTAATGTTGTATATCCACGCTGGAATCCATTTTCTAATCCACGGATCTTGTTATTTGTTTCTTCTAATCCTTCAATAGAGATACGAATTCCGATGTCAGGGAATTCTTTACACAGATCTACAATACGATCTGTAAAGAAACCATTTGTTGAAATAACGATACGATCTGATTTCTTATATAACTCACGCACAATGTCTTTTAAATCTGTACGGATAAATGGTTCTCCACCAGTAATGTTTGTAAAATACATTGGTGGTAACTTCTTAATTGTCTCTAAACTAATCTCTTCATCTGGTGTAGATGGTTTCTTGTAACGATTACACATATTACATCTTGCGTTACAACGATATGTAACAATAACTGTACCATTTAACTTCTTAACTTTCTTATCTTTACTCATATTTTTCTCACTCAACTTCCCTTTTTGTTTATTTGCTGCTCGATTACCTCGAACTCTTCCTGTATAAATCTTCATCAACTTCTCATAATACTCATCGATTGTATCAAAACTAATATTTTTACAATTTTCTGTATAAGAAGCTGTTAGTTCCTTATCTTCCCACAGATGTTTAATCTTTTCTTTCAAATCAACTGCATCTGCACTTTCAAATAATTCTCCTGTTTTTCCTTCCTGAATCAGCTCTGGAATTCCACCAATGTTCGCTCCTAATACTGGAGTTCCATACATCTGTGATTCCATCACTGAGAATGGGCAGTTTTCATACCATTCAGATGGATAAATAGAAAATCTTGCTTCTCTGATCAGTTTTTCTAAATCTTCGCCTGTCTGGAATCCGACATTCTTAATGTTTGGAATTCCTTCGATCTGCTCTTCTAACGGACCAGTTCCCGCAAAGATAAATGGAACATCTGGTAATGACTTACATACATCAATCAAAGTTCCAATTCCCTTTTCTTCAGAGAAACGTCCAAAATACAGCACATAGTCTTTTTTCTCTGTATTTTTCCATTCTACTTTGTCAATAAAGTTATGTAATGCGATTGTTTTCTTTGCAAACAATGGATTACTGTCTAACTTTTCTTTCATAAAGTGACTGCAACAGATCATTGCATCAATATATTTATAAGTTCCTTTTAACTTCCAGAACTCAGCTTCCATAGTTCCAACTGCACTCTTCGCAGTACTTCCATGGATACATTTTCCTTTTGTACAGTTTAAGAAATGTCCACCTAAACATTTTTCACAGTTTTCGCGTGTGTTTGGATTGTTGCACATATGGTTTGGACAGACAAGCTGATAGTCATGTGCTGTAAATACGATTCTACAATTCTTTCCTGTCTCTTTTCTCCATTTCTGGATTTCTACGATAATACTTGGTGTCAACTGATAATTGAAGTTATTGATATGGCACACATCTGGCTGAAAATCATCCAGTACCTGTCTGATCTTTGTTCTTGCTTCTCTGGAATAGATTGTCTTTAATGGGTATGTTAACTTTGCAAGTTTACTTCCACCGTGGAAATCCATATCAGATGTATAAGCATCTACACTGTTTCCTACACATCTTCCTTCGTGTTCCATACCAAAGAACTCTACTTTGTGTCCTTGTTTTTCTAAATATTCTCCTAATTTGAAGATATATGTTTCTGATCCACCATTTGGATATAGAAATTTATTTATCATTAAAACTCGCATTTATCTTCTCCCTTTTCTATATAACTTCAAGGTTCTATCCACAACATCATCCCAATCATACTTACTACAAATATAATCAGCCGCTTCACTCTTATATTTTTCCACAAGCTCAGCATCATCACAGACCATCTGTAATTTCTCAGTCAAATCTTTCACATCACTCTTACGGAACAATACAGCCTTATCTTCAACCACATCCGCAATCTCAGCAATATCAGACCCGATCACACAATTTCCATAACTCATACCCTCTAACAAGCTTAGAGGCATCCCCTCAAGCTTAGAAGGTAATACATAAACATAAGCATTACTATAAAGCTCTTCCAAAGTCTTTCCAGAAACAAATCCAGTAAATATAATGTTTGGATTATCCCCAGCCAGCTCTTTCAATTTCTTTACATAATCATCTGTATCACTAGTATCTCCAGCAATAACAAGCTTCTTATCTGTCTTCACATTCTGATAAGCCTCAATCAGATAATGAATCCCCTTCTCTTCTGTTAATCTTGATAATGCACAAATATAACTATCCTTTTCCAATCCAAACTTCTTCTGAATCAGATCAGCTTCTCTTTTCTTTGGTCTTGCTACACCATTTGGAATCAAAATCGTATCACGTCCATAAGTCTTCTTAAAGTAATCCTGAACACCTTTACTTAATACAATAATCTCATCTGCATATTTTGCAGCAACTTTCTCTCCAAATTTAATATATTTTGAACCAAATCCAGATTTCCATTTGTCTCTTGCCCAATCCAGTCCATGGATTGTTACGATACAACGCTTTCTGAATAATTTTGGAATCCAAAGAGCTGCGCAAGGTCCTTCTGCATGGAAGTGTACAATATCGTATCTTCCAAATGCTGCTCTGATTGCAGCAGAAAAGGAGGATGTCATTGCTGCCAGCCCCTTCTTGTTGATTGTTAGTACTTTCTTTAATCGTACACCTTTGTATGTACCATTCTTTACTGTATTTACATATTCATTTTCTACTTTATCACCGGAACGATTGTAACAAGTGACCTGATGTCCTCGTTTTACCATCTTTGGACACATCGTTGTCAGCACAAGTTCAATTCCACCTCTTCTTGATGGAACAATTTTATGTCCGATCATCGCAATTTTTAATTGTTTCTTCCTTATATAATTACTACTCACCGTACACTTCCCTTCTACTGCGCCCCATCATCACCCTTAAACACAAGCGCCACTGTCTTAAACAATATCTTAATATCCAACCAAAGAGACCAATTCTCAATATACTGAACATCCAATTTCACAATCTCCTCAAAATCAGTAATCGTACTACGACCACTAACCTGCCAGATTCCAGTCAACCCAGGTGTTCTACAAAGCCTCTTCTTATGATAAGCACTATACTGCTCAAATTCATCCACTGTAGGTGGTCTAGTCCCAACCAGACTCATATCCCCCTTCAGTACATTCCAAAACTGCGGAAGCTCATCAATACTAGTCTTCCTGATAAATTTCCCAACCTTCGTAATACGAGGATCATCTTTCATCTTAAACATCAGCCCGTCCATCTCATTCTGAGCCATCAATTCCTTCTTACGCTCCTCCGCATCCTGATACATCGATCTAATCTTATAGATCTTAAATATTCTACCATTTCTACCAACTCTCTTCTGAGAAAACAATAATGGTCCCGGAGATTCCAGTTTCACCGCTGGTGCCACAAAGATCAATGCGATTCCAGTGATCAAAAGTCCAACCAGTCCACCAAGGATATCCATCGCTCTCTTAAGAAGTAACATAAATAAAGAAACTTCTCTTCCAGAAAATGATACAACATTATATGGTCCTACAGTTTCTAATGTCTTATTTAGATTCTGATTGATCTGGAATAAAGGAATATTCAGACTTGTATTGATTCCCATATCCTCAAAATTCTGAATTGTCATTGCAACTGGATATTTATATTCTTTTGGAATGTAGATAAACACTTCATCTACAACATTTCTTGCTGCATATTCAAACATACTTCGATATGTAAATCCAATGACTGGTATTCCACAGACATTTTCTCCTACCATATCTTTATCTATAATGACAATACTCGTGATCCATAAATCCCATGTTTTTTCTTTTATAATATTCGTGATCACTTGCTCTGCTTCACCACTAGTTGTGATCAGCATCATTTTCCTTGCAAATGAATGATTGGATCTTCTTCGCAGCCAGTACTTACGGTACAGACGATGTGCTATGATCATATAAAAGAACTCAAATCCGATCGTAAACATATAAATGAATCTTGAATACTTGGATGCGTCTGCCATCAGCAATGCGATCATTGACATCCCGGCTCCAATCAGAACTGCTGTCTGAAAATCGCATCGTATTTCGTCTTTAATTTTACGCTTAAAAAAACTGCGATTTGGGTGGAACAGCAAGTAAACAAAAGTCAGAACTGCCATTGCAGTGATCCATCGCAAATATGTATCAGCTCTCATAAACCCATATGCTGTTTTTAGATTTCCAAATCGCAGATAAACTGCAACAAAATATCCTGCAGTCAATCCCACCATGTCAAGTACATAGATCAGAAAATTCTGCATCTGTCTTTTTGATACTCCCATATTCTTCTAATCCCCATAATATAGTTTTTTATTCTTGTTCATTAATCTTCTTTATATGTTATCATAAATTTCATAAATTTCAATAAGTTTCCTTGTACTTTTTGTTGTAAATAAGTATATTTTTGTCGTTTTTGAACTTTTGTGTATTTTAAATTGAACTTTCTTTTCTTTTATGATATAATCGTTTTAACAAATTGAACTTTTTAAATATAAATTGAACTTTTCTTAATAAAGGAGCTGTATTATGAATCAGAAAGAACTATTTGCAGAGCATTTACGTTCTGCTATGGAGCAAAAACAAATGAAACAGGTGGATCTTGTACACGCTGCTGATCAGGCAGGGTTAAAGGTTGGAAAGAGCCATATCAGCCAGTATGTCAGTGGAAAGACTCTTCCTCGTGCGGATATCGCTCATTTTCTTGCAGATACATTGGAAGTTGAGGAGGAATGGCTTCTTGGTGATGCTTCTAAGGAAGATTTCTTTGAACCTGAGATCGATCGTTCTTCTCTGACTGACAATAAGAAGCCTCCTGTTCGTCATTTTAGTAAATCAAGCAAACTTGATAATGTCTTATATGATGTTCGTGGTCCTGTTGTGGATGAAGCGAATCGTATGGAACGTAATGGAACTCATATCCTAAAATTAAATATCGGGAATCCTGCTCCATTTGGTTTCAGAACCCCGGATGAAGTCATCTATGATATGAGACATCAGTTATCTGACTGCCAGGGATATTCTGCTTCTCAGGGATTATTTGCTGCAAGAAAGGCGATCATGCAGTATGCACAGCTTAAGAAGATCCCAAATGTTGATATCGACGACATTTATACTGGAAATGGTGTCAGTGAGCTAATCAATCTATCAATGTCTGCTTTATTAGATGATGGGGATGAGATCTTGATCCCTTCTCCGGATTATCCTTTGTGGACAGCTTGTGCTACGCTTGCTGGTGGTACGGCGGTTCATTATATCTGTGATGAACAGTCAGACTGGTATCCTGATATGGAGGATATTAAGAAGAAGATCAATCATAGAACGAAAGCGATCGTTTTGATCAATCCGAATAACCCAACTGGGGCTTTGTATCCTAGAGAGGTCTTACAGCAGATCGTTGATATTGCGAGAGAACATCAGCTTATTATCTTCTCTGATGAGATTTATGATCGTCTTGTGATGGATGGAGAGGAACATGTATCCATTGCTTCTCTTGCTCCTGATCTATTTTGTGTGACATTTTCCGGATTGTCTAAATCTCATATGATCGCTGGTTTCCGTATTGGCTGGATGATCTTAAGTGGTAATAAGGCGGTTGCAAAGGATTATATCGAGGGACTTAATATGCTTTCTAATATGAGACTTTGTTCAAATGTGCCTGCGCAGGCAGTTGTCCAGACGGCGCTTGGTGGTCATCAGAGTGTCAATGATTATATTGTTCCTGGTGGACGTATTTATGAGCAGAGAGAGTTTATTTATAATGCGTTGTGTGATATCCCTGGTATCAGTGCAGTGAAACCAAAAGCTGCTTTTTATATCTTCCCGAAGATTGATACGAAAAAGTTTAATATTACAAATGATGAGCAGTTTGCTCTGGATCTGCTTCGTGAGAAGAAGATTCTGATCGTGCATGGAAGTGGATTTAACTGGAAGGATCCGGATCATTTCAGAGTAGTTTATCTGCCTCGTGTGGAAGTGCTTGAGGATGCTTCTGTGAAGCTGAGGGATTTCTTGGAGTATTATAGACAGTAAAAACTTACTCCATTATAAATTTTTGAAGAATGTACAATCAAAAAGAGAACTTACCCGCTTGTATGTAAGTTCTCTTTTTTATTATCTCTTATTATACTATCATTATCATTTTTGTCGATATTTTACTTGTAATTATTTTACATTACAAATTCATATAAAAATAAACAAACACCGGCATCGTAATCACCGCCAGCAATGTCGTCATTACATTGATCGCGCTTGCATATTTCGAATCGTTTCCGTACACCTGACACATCTGTGTGATCGTTGAGGCGCATGGTGTGATCGCTGCCATATATGTGATGAGGATGATGTTTTCTGCTTGTGGGTGCCAGTTTTTCATTCCTAATAGAATAATGACCGCCAGTGCTATGATTGGTTCGATCACTAATCGGATGAATGTGACCAGGTAGATTCTTTTGTTTGTAAATACTTTCTTTAGATCGACGCCTGCGATCAGCATTCCTGTGACGATCATACTTAATGGTCCGATCATGCTTCCAACGGATGACAGGGTATTTCCTATGATCTCTGGAAATCTGATCTTCGTGAAGAATAAGAATACTCCTGCGAATACAGAGATCATGTTTATATTTAACAGGATCTTCTTTAAACTGATTTCTGTTTCTCCACTGATCTTACATTTGCAGTGGGTCCAGATGAAGAATAATTGAACACTCATGAAGACGCAGCCGTAGATGACCCATTCTTTTCCTAAGATATAGGTAACTAATGGTACGATCAGGTTTCCTGAATTGGAATAATATGCAGATGTGTATTCCACCGTGTTTAAATGAAACATTTTTCCCATGACCCATGTGACAAACAGTAATAAAAACTGCAGGATCACAGATGCGATACATGCAACTGCCAGTCCTTTCATAATGCTTGGGGTATAGTCTACCTGAAATGCGGTGATGATCACAGATGGTACGATCAGATAGAGTATGATCTTTGAGATCACTTTGCTGTCTTCTTCTTTTAAAAATTTGATCTTTACCATAATGTAACCCATGAGGATCATCAGGAATAGTTGTACGATCTGTTTTAGCAGCAGAATGCTGATTTGCATGGTGTTTTCCTTCTTTCGTGTGTTTTCTTAATGTCTCATCCTAGTATATCATTCTGCTTTTTTTATACAAGAAATGTTTCGAATTTGATACATCTTTCTTCGTTGTTTTTCCTGGAATCATCTTGATAATCTTCCCAAAAAGTATTAGAATCTGTATAGTTTTTTTGAAAGAGGGTATTGTATATGAAGAATTCTTCGAAACAGTCCGTGAAGATGGATATGCTTCATGGAAGTTTATTCGATAAGATGTTAATGTTTGCTATGCCGCTTGCTGCCTGTAGTATCTTACAGCAGCTTTTTAATTCAGTCGGTACTGCCGTTGTCGGACGGTTTGCGAGCAGCGAGGCTTTAGCTGCGGTTGGTAGTAATAGTTCTGTGATCGCTTTGATGGTTACATTGTTTTCTGGGATTTCTCTTGGTTCTAATGTTGTGATCGCCAATTATATCGGACAGAATGATACGAAGCGGATCCCTCGTGTGGTACATACCGCGGTGTCTCTTGCGCTGCTTAGTGGTGTGTTTTTGCTGATTCTTGGACAATTTGTGGCTCATCCGATTCTTTTGCTGATGGGTGCACCGAAGGATATCATTCATCTTGCAACGTTATATCTGCGGATTTATTTCCTTGGAATGCCATTTTTTATGTTATATGATTTTGGTGCTTCGATTCTTCGCAGTATCGGAGATACACGTCGTCCGATGTATGCTTTGATCGTGTCTGGTGTTGTGAATGTGATCTTGAATCTTCTATTTGTCGTTGTATTTCATATGGGTGTTGCGGGTGCCGGACTTGCGACGGTTGGTGCGAATGCAACAAGTGCTGTTCAGATCCTTTATTTTCTGACGCACGAAGAGCTTCCGATCCGGTTGTCTTTTAAGTCTTTGACGATCGATCGGGATGCTGTTTCTAAGATCCTGAAGATCGGGGTTCCTGCGGGGCTTCAGGGAATGGTGTTCTCTCTTGCCAATGTCTGTATCCAATCTGGGATCAACAGTTTTGGAGCTGGCGGGATCGCGGGTTCTGCGGTGGAATTAAATTATGAGTATTTTGCTTATTATCTGGTCAATGCCTTTGCTCAGACGGTGGTTACATTTACCGGACAGAATTATGGTGCGAAGGATGAGGAACGTTGTAAGAAGATTTTTCGTCTTGGAATGTTGTGCAGTGTGATCTCTTGCGGAATCCTTAGTACGATCTTTGTTGTATTCCGTATGTTCTTTATTGGATTATTTACAAGTGATCCATCTGTCTATCATTATGCTCAGCTTCGTTTTTTGATTGTTCTAACATTCGAGTGTCTGACAAGTTCTTATGAAATCAGTGGTGGATGTCTGCGTGGATTTGGACGTTCCATGACTCCTGCGATCCTGACAGTGTTTGGATCTTGTGTATTACGTCTGATCTGGCTTGCAACGATCTGTAACTGGTTCCATGATTATAAACTTTTGATGGCGATCTATCCGATTTCTTGGGTATTGACTGGAACGATGGTTCTGGTGGCTTATTTTAGGACACGTAAGAAATTGTTTGTGTAATCTGTAACTGACAATTTATTTTATGTTAAAAATGTCCAATGCAGCAATTTATTTTATAATCGCTTCATTGGACATTTTCACTTATTTACTTCCTATTCATCTTCTTGCAATGCATATGCTCTTTCTTCGATCGATTTCTTCTTTGTTTCTTCATAGTTCTTTAACTCTTTGATTGCCTGTCCTGACATTGCATACAGGATGAAGATATTAAAGATCGTCATTAACCCAATTCCGACATCTCCTAAATCCCATACGAATGTATAGGTCTGGATTCCTCCGATAAATAACATCACAAGTGCTAATACTTTATAGGCTGTCTGCCATCCCCATTTGTCACCGAACAGGTAGGCGACGTTGGATCTTGCATAGAATAAGATTCCAAGGAATGTCGAGAAGCTGAACATCCAGAGGATCACTGCGATAAATACAACTCCGAATCCTCCTAAATGGTAGTTCATTGCTGTCTGTAACAGGTTCATACCAGTTAATCCATCGGTCAGATTCTGTGGTGCTAATAACATTAACATTGCCGTACAGCTGCAGATCACGATCGTGTCGATGAAGACTCCTAATGCCTGTACCAGTCCCATCTGTGCTGGGCGTTCACAGTCTGCTGCTGCGGCTGCACATGGTGCGGATCCTGATCCTGCTTCGTTGGAGAATAATCCTCGTTTCACTCCGTTCATAAGAACTGCTCCAAATCCTCCGGCTGCGACCTGACGGATTCCAAAGGCTTCTTTGAAGATTCTTGCAAAAACTCCCGGAATGCTTGGCAGATTCGTGAGGATCACAAAAATCGTAATCCCGAAGTAAATGACTGCCATGATCGGTACCACGATATCTAATACTTTGACCGTTGCATTCTTCCTTAGTACGATCACTGCTGCCACAATAACAAGCACGATCGTTGTATAAAGTGTTGGAATATGGAAGGCATTGTGGAATGATTCTGCCACGGAATTACTTACCACCTGACTGATCCCACACCAGCAGATCAATCCTGAAATCGCAAATAAGACAGCGATCAGTGTGTGTTTTTTCTTCTTTCCTTCTCTCTCTTCCATAAAGTGGTGAATATAATAGGCTGGTCCTCCTCGATATCCACCATACAGGGGGTCTTTTTCTTTATGTAACTGTGCAAGAGTTGCTTCGATAAAGGCTGTCGATGATCCAAGCAATGCTGTGATCCACATCCAGAATACAGCCCCTGCTCCACCTGCGGATATTGCTGCGACAACTCCTGTCAGATTCCCCATTCCGACACGTGTTGCTGTTGATACGATCAAGGTCTGTAAAGAAGAAAGACTGCTTTTTTCATCTTTTCCATTCTTATTGTTTGCTGTTAGTGCTTTGACCATATCCGGGAACAGACGGATTGGTAAAAATTTTGTTTTGATCGTAAAAACGATACCTGCTGGAAGCAGCAATATAATGAGCAGCGAAAGTCCCAGGCTTCCACCTCCTGGTAACGGAACATGAATCCATTCTCCCCATAAAAACTGATATATATTTTCTATTAGCTGAACAATCATTGACTTGCCTTTCCTTTCATTGTTTTTTCCAAAAAAGAAGGCATGCAGTTTTATTCTGTTATGCATGCCTTCTTTTTATTATATAAAATTTTCTGATAAATGTCAAAAAATTTACTTCGTATACCTGCTTATCAGTGCAAGGATCAAGAAACATACCACCTCGAGCAGTACGATCGTTCCTCCTGGCTTAAGACCTACATAATAAGACAGTGTTAATCCGATCACTGTTGTGACCAATGCTGTGATCACACCGATGATCATGACTGCTTTGTAGCTTCGTCCTACCTGCATTCCGCATGCGATCGGAATCACAAGCATGGATGAGACGATCAGTGTTCCAACCGTTCTTGATGCGATCGATACCGTCAATGCGGTCAATAAAGTAAAGATAAAATTGATCGTCTTGACAGGTACACCGCTGATCCTTGCTGCATTTTCATCAAATCCGATATAGAATAGTTCTTTATATAGAAGCAATACACAGAGCAATACTAACACACTGATCACACATACGATCTTCAGTTCGTCTTTGCTGATGGATATGATACTTCCAAATAAGAAACTGTTAAAGTTCGTTCCGTTTTTTACGAATCCGGATAGGATACCGGCAAGTCCGATCCCTGTTGACATAATGATCGATATCGCCATCTCAGAATATCTTGGGATCTTTCTTCGGATCGCTTCAACTCCCAGGGCTGCAAACAGGCAGATCCCCATTGCTCCTAAGATCGGATTGATCCCTAATAACAAGCCCAGAGCAACACCTGCCAGGGATGCATGAGAGAGTGCATCTCCGATCATAGACATTCTCTTTAAGACGATCGTGATTCCGATCAATGGTGCGATCACGGCCAGTAAGATTCCTGTAATAAATGCACGCTGCATAAATCCGTATTGTAACATCTCGATCATTCTTCCACGATCCTCCCTTCATCCATTCTTAAAATACGATCACATCCTTTACATTCCTGCAGTCTTCCGTGTGTGATCATAAAAATGGTCGTATTGTATTTTGTATTGATCTCATAGAGCATATCGTACAAGATCTTTGTTGATCTTGCATCTACTCCCGTTGTTGGTTCATCTAAGATCAGAAGTTTCGGATCTCCGATCATTGCTCTTGCGATCATCACTCGCTGCTGCTGTCCACCAGATAATTCACCGATCCGTCTCTTAAGGAATTCTTCCATTCCAAAATCCCTTAGTGTCTCTTTGATCTTATTCTTATGTTTTTTATGTGGCAGATGAAACAAGCCAAGTTTCTGATAAAGTCCTGTGATCATGATCTCTTCTACCGTTGCTGGAAAGCTCTGGTTCTTACTGATTCCATTCTGTGACACGTAACCGATCCGTTTCTTTAATCTTGGATCGTTATTCATCAGGATGATCTCTCCTTCATCTGGTTTCATTTCACCTAAGATCAGACGCATAAGTGTACTTTTTCCGCTTCCATTTTCACCAGTCAGAACAACATATTCGCCTTCATGGATCGTCAGATTGATCTCTTCTAAGACTTCCGTATCACTGTATCCGAATTTTACATGATTTAATTGTATCATCTGTTTTGTGTTTGATTCACTCATTCGCTTAATGCCTCTTTGATCGCAGCGAGATTTTGTTTCATTACGGAAAAATAATCTTCTCCTGCTTTGATTTTTTTGTTACTTAGTCCTTCCAGGGGGTTTAACATCTTTGCATTGGCTCCGGTCTCTTTTGCAATGGTTTTCGCTACTTTCGGACTCACCAGTTCTTCAAAAAAGATTGTTTTTACCTGATGTTCTTTTGCAAAGCGGATCACTTCGCTCATCTGTTTGGGATCTGGTTCATCATCTGCGGATAATCCTTCGATTCCCATCTGTTCTAACCCATATGCGTGACATAGATAGCCAAATGCTTCATGTGCCACAACAAGTTCTTTCTTTGTAAGTTTGGATGTTTCTTCCTTATATAATGTATCTAATTTGTCACATTCTTTTGCGTATCTCTTATAATTCGCTTCGTAATAATCTTTATTCTCTGCATCCACTTTGATCAATGCTTTCTTGATCTTGTTCATCTCATACTTTGCATTCTGTGGATCTAACCAGACATGGGGATCATTCTCACTGTTGTGTTCGTGATCGTGTTCATGTGCATCCTGATCTTTTAGTAACTTGATCCCTTTGGATGCTTCAACGCTTGTAAGTTCTTCCGTATCAAGGCTTTCCAAAACGTCATCTACCCATTGTTCCATGCCGGCTCCATTGTAAATAAAGATGTCTGATTTCTCCATCTCGATCAGATCCTTCGTTGATGGTTCCCAGTCATGAGGTTCTGTTCCTGCTGGTACTAAATTGATCACTTCTACTTTGTCTCCACCGATCTTCTTTGCAAAATCATACATGGTGTAAAAACTTGTTGTAATTCTTATCTTGCCATTTGATTTCTTCTTGCTTGTATTGCCAGTACATCCTGCCATGCCAAAACTCATGGATATGATGCATACCAGGATCATCCAAATCTTTTTTCTCATTCTTCTCTACTCCAATTTCTGCGGTTTCTCTCTGGTATTTATAGCAAATCTTTCTTGGTCGTGTCAAGCGTGGTTTACGAATGATCGCTGAAAATAGACGTGCGAAATGCATTCTGTGACCATAATTCATTCCCATAGATGATCCTGTAACATCCAGTATACATCAGGGCTGCGAGCACTACGTCCACCACACTGTGTTGTTTTAAGAACATCGTCGACATGATAATTAATATCGTTAAGACAACACATGCTGTATCGGTGCTTTTCTTATATTTTCTCTGATTCTTCAAAATCGCACCACAGCATGCCAGAGAGTTAAATACATGGATACTTGGAAGTACATTCGTCGGAGTATCCGTGTGATAGATCATCTGTACTGCTTTGATAAAAATGCTGTCTCCAGTAAGAACTGGTCTTAGATCCTGTCCATTCGGAAATACTAATGAGATGATCAAAAACAGGGTCATGCCTGTTCCAAGTGTTATGATCAGCTGATAATATTCTTTCCATTGATTCTTATTAAAAAACATAAAATAAAAAACTGTAACTGCTACAAATAAGAACCATAATAGATATGGTACGATGAAATATTCACAGAATGGTATCTGATCATCTATCGTTGTATGTATGATGTAATGATGCACATCTCGATCTTCAATGTAGGAAAATGTGATCATATAAACTATAAAAAATACTGCGATCATACCAATATGCCCATTTTTTATGATCTCATTTAATTTTGTTCTCAATTGTGACTCCTTTCTTCAAAATCATTGCCTGTTAGAAAGTGTATACATATAGTAGTACCACGATTTTGTAGAAATTTCAAATCTTTTATCGAAATAGTTGTGGCGGGATCTTCTTAACTAGCACTCCACTTAACACTCCGATGATGATCCCTGCGATCGTTCCTGTGATCAGTAATACTGGTGCATAATAATAAATCTTTGTATTCTCCATTAAGAAAACAGCAACACTGAGCTGCCCGATATTATGCGCTACTCCGCCTCCAACGCTGATTCCAATGGGTGAGAATCCTTCGATCTTCTTTAGAAGTCCCATGATGACCAGACTTAAGATCCCTCCTGCCAGACTGTAGGCGATCGTCATTGGATTTCCAAACAAGAATCCTGCCAGTACAACTCGGATCACTGAGATCTCAAGCGTTCTTGTCCATGTTGTAAAGAATAACAAAACCATGATCACTCCATTGGCAAGTCCTAATTTCACTCCGGGAATTCCAACTGGTACCGGGATCAATACTTCTATATAGGATACAACAAGTGCCAATGTTAAAAACATCGCATCTGTCGCTAATCTTTTTGTTGACATATATTTTATTTCTCCTGTTGTTTTCTATCTCATCTGATGTTTATTGTGTTACCCCGTCTAATTCCTGTTCCTTACCATCTTCTGCTTGAATCTCAATCACTACTTTATGTGGCAGACATACGATCGTTTCTCCTGATTTCTCGATTGCTTTATGGTCTGCACAGATCTGGTCTTTACAGTCTGCTTTTTTCATTGTAACTTTTCCATCTTTGATCTGCATGACGTTCGTGCCATTTTTCTCTGGAATCTGATAGATCTGATCTTTCTTGATGGATGTTTTGTACACTTCTTTTCCGTCAACTGTCACGATCACTTCTTTTCCGTCTTTTTGTGTCATCTTGATCGCTGCCAAACTAATCAGTGAAATTGCCAGTACTGCTGCAATCAAGATTATATCTTTTTTCTTCATCTTTATACCCTGATTCTTCCCAGTACTTCTCCGATTGGGTCTGTAATGCACAAATCTGCCTGTTTATCTCTGCTTGTCGCATCACGATTCAGTACTGCAAGATATTTTCCTTTAAAATAATCGATCATTCCAGCGGCTGGGTAGACAACCAGTGATGTTCCTCCAATGATCAGCATATCTGCCTTGGAAATAGCTCTGACTGCTCCGTTGATCGTCTGAGAGTCTAGGCCTTCTTCATATAATACAACATCTGGTTTGATGATTCCCCCACATTCGTCACAATATGGGACTCCTTTGGCATTCACAACATAATTCACATCGAAGAACTTGCCGCATTTCTGGCAATAGTTTCTGTGAACACTGCCGTGCAGTTCAAAGACATTTTTACTTCCTGCTGCCTGATGAAGCCCGTCGATATTTTGCGTAACGATCGCAGACAGTTTTCCCGCCTGTTCCATCTCTGCAAGTTTTAAATGTGCCTTATTCGGTTTTGCATCCAAGAAGATCATCTTATTCTTATAAAAATCATAAAATTCTTCCGTATGCTGTGTATAAAATGTATGGCTTACCATAACCTCGGGTGGATATTTATAAGTCTGGTGATACAAACCATCCGTGCTTCGAAAGTCTGGAATATGACTCTCTGTTGAAACACCTGCGCCACCAAAGAATACGATATGATTACTTTCATCGATCATCTGTTGTAATTTTTCAATCTTTTCGTTATCCATGACTTTTTCCTCCTTGAAATCTAATTGATCAAAAATCATCTACAAAGTTAGTTGCTTATAACTTATTTTTATATACTTTGTCTTTTATTGTACAAGAAAAAAAGGCCTCTTGTAAAGAAGCCTTTTCATTTTTTTAATCATTGCTTTGTTCTTGAATCTTACTGATCTGGTGTAAAGTCTCAAAAACTGCTGCCATATCGTCTTTAATTAGTTTTCTTTGTTGTTCATAAATACTGCGATAGTATTTTGTTCTTATTGGATCAGGTTCATAAATTTTCTTGATCTTTCTTGTTTTTTCAAATACCTGACTTGGATCTTCCAGATCTCCTACCGCATATGCTGCGATCACTGCATCTGTAAGAACTGCTCCTTGTGCATTTTCTAATGTGGCACTCTTACATCCTAACATGTCTGCTTTGATCTGATTCCAGACTTCTGAATTACTTCCACCTTCTGTGATCGTCATAAATTCAAGTGGCACGCCTGCTTTTTTATAAATATCTGTCACACTCATATAATCGTAACCGATCGCTTCTAAAACTGCACGCCACTGTACTCCCTGATCTGTGTCCATCGTCATATTCAGGAAACAAGCACTTGCGTTGGATGTTTCTCCAAATCCTCCTGTTAAATATGGAAGGAACAGGACTCCTTTGGATCCGCATGGCACATTTTGTGCTTTCTCATTTAATTCATCAAAATATGCTCCATTTCCTGCTTCGTTGCATACATTATCTCGATACCAACGAAGTGCTAATCCACCGGTTCTTATGAATCCCCAATAAAAGTATGTATTTTCTAAAGTTCCGCTGTTAAAGATCAGTTCATTTTCTGGTTTGCTTAATTCTTCATTGATCCCATCGGTTGCGATACAAAACATCGCACATGTTCCTGCTACATCGGCTGCCTGATCTGGTTTGATCACTCCGCATCCGATCATAGACTGCATCGTATCTCCGGCTCCCGCACAGATTGGGATTCCTGGTTTCAATCCGGTTTCTTTTGCAAATGTCTCTGATAATGTTCCAATGATATCCCATGGTTTTTGAATCTTTGGCATCATTTCCATTGGAATTCCAAGGATCTCTAATTGTTCCTTGGACCATTTTTTCTCTGTTACACGGTATCCTAGTCCCCATCCAGACATTGTTCCCCAGTCGATAAATGCATCTTCTGCAGACAGTCCTGCAAGATTGGCCAGGATATATGGGGCATTGTGCATGAATTTTCTGCCTTTTTCTTTAAAGCCCTCACAATTGTTCATCATCCAACGTGCAAACATCGCTGGAAACATACAGTTTGGCTGAGGATTTCCAGTCTCTTTTGCCCAGATCTCATAATGATGGGATGCTAGTTCCTCAACATCTTCTTTTGTTCTGGAATCCAGATAATTGATGTAAGGTGTGATCGCATGACAATCCTTATCAACACCGACAATCCCGCAGATGATCCCATCTCCAAAAATAGAGCGGATGTTGTCTGGATCCAGATTCTTTTCTTTCATCTTTGTAACGCAGTTTCTGATCCCTGTAACCGTTGCATGAAGATACTGGTCTGCGTCCATTTCCACCCATCCCGGATGTGGATAATTTAAGATTGTTGCATTGGTATCCTGCACGATCAGGTTCATATCAATATCATAAACTGCTGTTTTTACACTTTGTGTTCCTGCGTCAAATCCTAAATAATATTGTTCCATACTAACTTCCTGCTTTAATTTCTGATTCTTTTTATGCTTCTACTTCTTTGATCAGCTGTACCATTTCGATTGCAGATAATGCACAGTCATATCCTTTGTTTCCTGCTTTTGTTCCAGCACGTTCAATCGCCTGCTCGATATTTTCTGTTGTAACAACTCCGAATAAAACTGGAATTCCTGTATTTAATGATACCTGTGCGATTCCTTTGGATACTTCGTTACATACATAATCATAATGGCTTGTTGCTCCACGGATCACTGTTCCAAGACAGATCACTGCATCGTATTTTTTGCTTTTTGCCATCTTGTCTGCGATCAGTGGAATCTCAAAAGCTCCTGGTACCCATGCGATATCGATATCTTCCTCTTTCACATCATGTCTTTTCAATCCGTCTAAAGCTCCGGATACTAATTTGGATACGATAAATTCATTAAATCTGGCTGCTACGATTCCTACTTTTAATCCGCTTGCTACTAATTTACCTTCTAATACTCTCATTTTAATTACTCCTTTTTTCTTCATTAATTTCGTTAATCTTAAGGTCCCTGGGACCTTAATTTTTTTAATTTTTCTGTTAATTTAAACTTCGTATGTTGTCATGTGTCCCATTTTCTTTTGCTTTGTCTGCATATAATATTTATCAAATGGATTGATCGGCATCTGGATCGGTACTCGTTCTACGATCTCGAGTCCATATTCATTTAATCCGTCAATTTTGGTTGGATTGTTTGTCATCAGTCGTAGTTTTTTGATTCCTAAATCCTGTAAGATCATGGCTCCTGCACTGTAATCTCGTTCATCATCTTTAAATCCAAGAGCTAAATTGGCCTCGACTGTATCCATTCCCTGTTCCTGTAATACATAAGCTTTCAGTTTATTGATCAATCCGATTCCTCGTCCTTCTTGACGCATATATAAGAAAACCCCTCGTCCTTCTTTCTCGATCTGACGCATTGCACGGCTTCGCTGTTCTCCACAATCACAGCGTAGAGATCCAAAAGTATCCCCGGTCAGGCACTCAGAATGCACACGGCATAAAACTGGTTCTCCGTCTGCGATATCTCCTTTGACCAGTGCTACATGATGTTCCCCACTTCTCTGGTCTACATACCCATGTGCCTCAAATGTTCCATATTTTGTTGGAAGCTGTGCGATTACTTCGCATACTACATCGCTCATCTTGTCTTTTCCCTCCTCGTTTTTATTAAAATCCAGCATTTCTTAACATTTCCATTGTTAAGGTGCTGTTTGTATGTTTGTCGTTTGTTTCCTGCTGATCAAAATGCAGCAGTTTATCTATATATTTCCCAACCATGTCATTCTCCAGATTGATCTTATCTCCTGGTTTTTTATATCCAAAATTGGTATTTTTTATGGTATGTGGGATCATGGATACGGAAATGGTATCATCGCTTAACTTAGCGATCGTCAGGCTGATTCCATCGAGTGCGATCGATCCTTTTTCAATACAGTATTTCATGATATTTTCTGGGGCTTTGATCGTAAACCATACAGCATTATCATCTTGTTTTACACTAACAAGTTCCCCTGTATCGTCCACATGGCCTGCTACCATATGACCTCCGAACCTTCCATTAGCTGCCATCGCTCGCTCTAGGTTGACGACAGATCCCTTTTTTAAACTTCCAAGACTGCTTCGGTTGAATGTCTCATTCATCACGTCTGCCTGAAATGTATTGCCGCTAATGTGAGTCGCTGTCAGGCAGACACCATTAACTGCTACGCTGTCTCCCAATTTAAGATCTTCAAAAATAACATTTGCTTTGATCGTAAGGACTGCTGCTTTGCTTCCTCGCTTCAGGGATATGATTGTTCCTAATTCTTCTACGATTCCGGTAAACATGATCTCACCTTCCCTTCCAGTAATATGTCATTTCCAAGTGGTGTTGCCTTTAATTCATCAAATACCAAAGCTTCTTGGATCCTTTCGATCCCTTTGCCTTCTACAGGTGTTTTGGCCTTTTCTCCTCCAAATAATTTTGGAGCAATATAGGCGTAAACTTTGTGAACACAGTCGTTTTTGATCAAGGATTCATTCAAGATTCCACCGCCCTCAACTAAAACACTGTCGATTTCCATATTTCTTAACTGTTTTAGAACTTCTTTGACATTGACCTTTCCGTCTTGTTCTGACGTTTTTAAGATCTTGCATCCTTTTTGTTCTAATTTTGCTATTTTTTCTTGATCTTCACTTATGGTAGCAATGATCGTTGGAATTTCTCTGGCTGTTTTTACGATATTTGATCCTTCCGAAATCCTTAAGTTTGAATCACATATCACACGGATTGGATCATTTCCATGTTCAATTCTTGCATTTAACATGGGATCATCTGCTAAAACCGTACCGATCCCTGCCATGATCGCTGCATACTGGTGTCGTAATGTATGTGCATGTCTTCTGGCTTCTTCTCCTGTGATCCATTTGGATTCACCGGTTGCTGTTGCGATCTTTCCATCCAATGTCATTGCGTATTTTAACGCTGTATATGGAATATCATTTTGAATATAGTGAAAAAATATATCGTTTAACTGTCTGCACTCTTCTTCAAGGATTCCTGTTTCTGTTTCTATGCCATGATCATTCAGGATTTTGATCCCGCCTCCTGCCACTTTCGGATTAGGGTCTAAGTTCCCGACATATACTTTCTTAATCCCCGCTTCGATCAATGCTTCCGTACATGGTGGTGTTTTTCCATAATGGCAACATGGCTCCAATGTTACATAAATCTCAGCTCCCTCAGGATCTTCTATACAGTTTTTTAAGGCATTTCTCTCTGCATGTAATCCGCCGATCTTCTCATGATATCCTTCCCCAATAACCCTTTGATCTTTTACGATCACTGCTCCGACTAAAGGATTTGGATTGGTATATCCACAGCCTTTCTTGGCAAGTTCGATCGCACGCCGCATATATTCTTCTTTCAAATATTTTTCTCCCTTCCCTTCAGGTTCTTTGATTTTGGGAGGTTGGATTTTGATTGGTATTGAAATCGGAAATATAAAAAGGAGCTCCTGATCTTTGTTCTAATTCTTCAGGAACTCCTTTTTGATATCTTGATATTTCTTTTTGAAATAAAAAATCCTGGAATTATAAAAATCCCAGGACATGATGATCAATATCACTTCTTAAATCTTCTTCCATCCAGACTGTACTGTCGGCCTTGGAATCTCACCAAGTCATGCCATATAAGGCTCGCGGGCTATAACCGCCGGTAGGGACTTGCACCCTGCCCTGAAGACGTTATGTAATTTATTTATAAAATAGCACTAACTAACTTTTGTGTCAAGTCATTTTTACATTTTCTTACGCATGATCAATACTAAAATCGCAAAAACTGCAACTGCCGCAATCGCAATTGTAATTCCTGTCATATGCTTCTTCTTTTCTTTTTTCTGCTCCTGTTTCTTTTTCTCTTCTTTTTGTTTCTGCTGTTCTTTCATTTCTGTTGTTACTGTTTTTTCTGTAGTAGTCGTTGTTGTTTCGCTTGTAGCAGATGTCTGTGATTCTGTATTCTTTGTGTCTGTATTCTTAGTATCTGTTGTATCTTCTGATCCTGTCTTTTGACTTGTTTTATTCGTAGTTGAAGTGCTGTTCTTCTTTTCTTCTATTTTCGTCTGCTTATTTCTTCCAAGATATGCATCAGCCTCTGGCACATCAATCTTTCCATCCATATAATCCTGATAAGCTTGCTCTGCTCCTGCCCTTGTTGGTGGATAACCATGTGCAGAAAGCCATGATTTCGCCTGTTGTTTTTGCTCTTCTGTATATGCATAAGTCTGTACTGGACGACTTGTGATCGTTACTGTACATAATGATAGCATTACGATTAATATTAACTTCTTCATGATGTATTCCCTCTTTTTATTGATACTATTTCATTAATTTTATTTATTATAACAGTGGTTTGATTGAAATTCTATAGATTATTGGTTTTTGTACAATTTTCTGTCTTCAAACTACAAATCACAATTTCATCCTCAAACAAACAATTCTTAATCTCCCCATTTCTAACCTTCTTAAGCAATTCCTCTGAATCCATCCATCTTACTTCTTCAACTTCTTCTTTCTGCAGTTTCAATTCTGTAATATCAATGGGTTCTTCGTAAATATAGACTCTGCTGATCTCATGATTTTTAAATTCTCTTCCATGGAAGTTTCCGTTCATAATTCCTGTATGAATTCCTATTTCTTTTAACTGTTCTTTTTCTGCCTTAATTCCTAATTCTTCATTTAACTCCCTGATTGCAGATTCCAGAGGCTCATCACCTGCACTGATGTGTCCTGCGGATGAGATGTCGTAGCAGCCTGGAAAGGAGTCTTTTTCTTTGCTTCGTTTTTGTAACAACAAGTCATATCCTTTTTCTGTTTTTCTTCTGATCCAGATATGCACAGTTCCATGGATATCTCCATCTTCATGGACCAAAGATCTCTCTTTGATTTTTCCTGTTTTGTTTCCATTTTCATCTAAGATATCAAAAAATTCCAAGTCTTTTCCATCTACGACTGCTTGCACCAGATTTCCTTCTTCATATACCAATTTTAACGAAAAAAATGGTCTTCTTTCCTGCATATAACGTAGAAATAACCTGTCACCTTCCCACAGATCAAGGTCTAATATTTTTTCTTTGTCTACCCATTCTAGTACTCCTTCATCACATTCTTTGATCTCGCCTTTGAATTCTTCGATATGGTATAAACACATATATTCCCATGCTTCTTTTTCAGTTCCCATATCGGACAAAAATGTGACGATCCCACAAAATCTATATGACAATGGGGTTAGTCCTGTTTCCTCCATAACTTCACGAAACATGCAGTCTTCCGGGCTTTCTCCATGTTCAAAATGACCGCCGACTCCGATCCATTTATCTTTATTGATATCATGTTCTTTCTTGATGCGATGCAGCATCAGATATTTGTTATCTTTTTCTATATAGCATAATGTTGTCATTCCCATTTTTATTTTTCCTCCTTTCGTATATTGTAATTGTTTCAAAGAAAAGATACAATATTTTCATATGTGTAAAATATATTACACAATATCGACTATGTATAACAAATGCGAAATCTGGAGGTCTCTTATGAATATAAAATGTATTGCACTTGATCTTGACCGTACAACATTAAATGCAAGTGGACGTCTTTCTGACGGAAATTATAATGCTTTATGTCATGCAATTGAAAATGGTGTTCACATTGTGATCGCAAGTGGACGTTCTTTTGATACGCTGCCTAAAGATGTTCTTGCTGTACCTGGAATTGAATATGCAATTACTTCTAATGGTGCTGCCATTTACCATATTCCTACAAGCACCTGTCTTCATGAATATAAGATGACACCTGCTTCCGTTGAATGTATAATTCAGATTGCTAAACAGCATGAGACTGCCCTTGAAGTTTTTATTGATGGCAAAGCTTATGCCCTGAAAGCTTATGTGGAAGATCCTGTTTCCTATGGTACAACTCCACAAGCAATTCCTTACATCCAATCTACAAGAATTCCTATTGATGATATTATTTCTTTTATTCGAGAACATATTGATCATATTGACAGTATGGATATTGTTGTCTCTGGCGAGCAGCAAAAGCAGCTCATTTGGAATGAACTTAAATATAATTGTGATGAGATCTATATTACTTCTTCTGTTTCGCAGCTGATCGAGATTTCTCATAAAGATGCCGGAAAACATTCCGGACTTCGTTTTATTCGGGAATATTTGAATCTAAAACCTGAAGAAACCGCTGCCTTTGGTGATGGTGATAATGACATTGATCTGTTAAAAGAAGCTGGTATCGGAATTGCCATGGAAAATGCTTCTCCAAAATGTAAGGATGCTGCGACCTTTATCACAAAACATCATGACAAGGACGGAGTTGCATATGGAATCACTGAATTTCTCAAAATATGACCAAAAAACATAAATTCATCATTTTTTAGACACAATTCTTTCACATTTTCTGAGTATACTAAAACCATAGCAAGTAACAATATAAACTTACTTAGCTAAAACTTTTTTTCATACTTTTTCATAATGCCGGAGACCCTCCTCGTCTCCGGTTTTCCTCATTTTATAAGGGTATTAACCCTTTGTTTTTTGAATTTGTTATAACAAAAGAGTGTATATTCCCCTCATAGAAATATACACTCTTTTTTATCGTTCTTCCATCTCAATATATTCTTTTTCATCCTGTACACTCTGGTACGCTGGACGGATGATCTTATCTACATTTGTTAATTCTTCCAAGCGATGAGCACTCCATCCTACGATCCTTGCCATCGCAAAGATTGGTGTGAACAGTTCTAATGGGATATCTAACATACTATACACAAATCCGCTGTAGAAATCGACATTTGCGCTGACTCCTTTGTAAATCTTTCTCTCATCTGCGATCACTTTTGGTGCTAATGTTTCGATCATCGAATAGAGTTCAAAATCTTTCTCTCTTCCTTTGGCAAATGCAAGTTTCTTTACAAATGCTTTAAAGATCTGTGCTCTTGGATCAGAGATACTGTAAACGGCATGTCCCATTCCATAGATCAGGCCTTTTTGATCAAATGCTTCTTTGTGAAGCAGTTTCCTTAAATATTCTTCAACCTGTCCTTCATCGCTCAGATCATCCACATTCTTTCTTAAGTCCTGCATCATCTCTACGACTTTGATATTCGCACCGCCATGTTTTGGTCCTTTCAAGGATGAAAGTGCCGCTGCGATCACGGAATATGTATCAGATCCTGACGATGTCACAACGTGAGTTGTAAATGTTGAATTGTTTCCCCCTCCATGTTCCATATGCAGAACTAGTGCAATATCTAATACTCTGGCTTCTAATTCTGTATATGATTTATCGGGTCTTAACATTCTTAAAATATTTTCCGCCATGGAACAGTCTGGGTCTGGACGGTGAATGTAGAGACTGTCATCGTTCACATAGTGATTGTATCCATGATATCCATACACTGCCATCATCGGAAGTACACTGATCAGCATCAGACATTGTCTTAGCACATTTTCCATTGAAATGTCGGATGCATTTTCATCATAGGATGCCAGTGTCAGAATACTCTTTGTCAAAGTATTCATAATATCTTTCGATGGTGCCTTTAAAATAACATCTCTTGTAAAGTTCTTTGGAAGTGTCATACTCTGGGATAAGATCTCTTTGAATTCTTTTAACTGTGTTTCATCTGGAAGTTTACCAAACAGTAAAAGATACGTAATCTCCTCAAACCCAAACGCATCCCGCTTCATAAATCCATCGACTAATTCATATATATCATATCCTCTATAAAATAACTTTCCTTCGCAAGGTACTTTCTCTCCGTCAATGATCTCGCTGGACTTTATACAGGATATATTGGTAAGTCCTGCTAACACTCCGACTCCATTGACATCTCTTAAACCTCTTTTTACTCCGAGTTCTTTATAAAGGTCTTTCTCTATCTCACAGTTATCTCTGCAAACCTCCGCCTGACGGCTAAGAAACTCCTGCATCTGTGTCGTTTCACTCATAGGTTGTTACCTCCTTTGATCAAGGTCATTTTATAGTGTTGCTTCTATTTTATCTTTTTATTTGATTTTTGTCAAATATTGATTTTTGTTGATTGTTGATTTTTATTCATAAAGTGGTATACTTTTAGTTAGAAAAAGCATCGAAAGAGAGGGATTTACATTGAATGATGTTTCTGCACTGTTTGAAATTTTTCCAATTTGTCAGAAATTTCTTTTAAATACGATTGACATACCTTCCATGGATCTTACCAAGACACAGATCCTTATTTTATTTGCCTTATCTGGAGGGCGTCCTTTGAATATGTCACAATTATCTTCCTACCTTGCCTCATCAAAAGAACAGGCTACCAGAGCTGTCTCTCCATTGGTAAAAGATGAATATGTGACTCGTTTTAGAAGTGATGAGAACAGAAAAATGGTTTATGTGAAACTTACAGATAAGGGAAACCAGCTGATCTTAAAGGAAAAAGCACTGGTCAAAGATTATCTTTCCAAACGCTTTGAATCACTATCAAAAGAAGATCAGGAATCATTTCATCAGTCATTATCAAATATTTTGACAATCTTAAAGAAAATGGAATAACGAAAAGAAAAAAAGCACCCAGTTACCTCAAGTTTTCAAAACTTAGATAGCTGGGTGCTGAAATTTTTATGCGACTAAACACTAAAACTTTTATTTGTTTAAGATACTCTTCGCAACGCTTAATCCATTTGCTGATGCCTGCTGTAATCCTCTTGTTACAGAAGCTCCATCACCGATCGCACGAAGTCCTTTGATATTTGTCTCAAAGTCTTTGTTTGTTAAGATCTTATTAGAATAGAACTTAACTTCTACACCATAAAGCAGTGTTTCATCACTTGCCATACCTGGTGTTACTTCGTCTAATGCATAGATCATTTCTTCGATATCTTTCATGATTCGATATGGGAATACTAAAGAAAGATCTCCTGGAACTGCATCTTTTAATGTTGGTGTGATGTTGTTTCTTACCAGACGTTCTTCTGTTGTTCTTCTTCCTCTTACGAAATCTCCGAAACGCTGTACTAAGATCTTACCATCGCAAAGCATATTACTTAACTGTGCGATATGTTTACCATACTGAATTGGCTCTTTAAATGGTTTTGTAAAGTTCTTAGATACTAATAATGCAAAGTTTGTATTGTTTGTCTTATATTCGTCTGCTTTGTATGCATGACCATTAACAACTGCCAGACCATTTTCATAATATTCTGTTGCTACTTCTCCGGATGGATTGCTGCAGAATACACGGACTTTATCATCAAATGTTGGTGTGTAGTAAACAAGTTTTGCTTCGTAAAGACTCTTGTTTAATTCTTCCATGATCTCGTCACGAACTTCTACACGGACTCCGACATCAACAGTTCCTACCTGTGTTTCAATGTCGTATTTTCTGCAGATTCCGCTTAACCATTCAGATCCTTCACGTCCGACTGCTGCTACGATCTCATCGGCTGTGTATGTCTCACCTTTGTCTGTCACAACACCTTTGGCAACTCCGTCTTCAATGATGATGTCTTTGACCATTGTATCAAAGATCATATCAACACCTTCATTTAATAAGTGTTCCTGCAGTCTTGAATAAATCTTATATCCTTCTTCTGTTCCTAAATGTCTGATCGGACATTCGATCAGTTTTAAGTTTGCCTGAATTGCTTTCTTACGGATGCTTGCGATTTCTTCTTCTTCGTCAATTCCGTATACTTTCTCGTCTGCTCCGAATTTTAAATAAATATCATCGGATTCTTTTAATAATTCAATCGTTCTGTCATATCCTAAGATCTCTGGAAGGTTTCCTCCTACATCTGGAGATAAAGATAATTTACCATCTGAGAATGCTCCTGCTCCGGCAAATCCTGTTGTGATAGAACATGGTTTACATCCAACACATACTTTTGTGTTACGTTTTGGACATGCTCTTTTCTCAATTCTTCTTCCTTTTTCGATCATAAGGACTTTCATGTCTGACTTATTTCTCTTTAACTCATAAGCACAAAAAATAGCAGAAGGTCCTGCTCCGATCATAATAACATCATACTGGTTGCTCATACTCATTTCTCCTTTTCCATGATGATACGTGGCATACCACCATATTTTGGCATTTGTCTTGCTTCCCGGTAACCTGCTTTGATAAAGTTTGTCCGGCTGTAGATATTATCCGGATGAACGGTTCCAAGGAAGTATTCATATGGCGTATCATATAGCTGTCTCTCCGCTTCTTCAAAGAATCTTCTCTGAAGTCCAAGTCCTCTTGCTTTGCTTGTCACGACCGCATAATCCATATGTGCGACTTTGCGTATCTTATCGTCATTATAATTTAAATCATATCCCAGATTATGTTTTAATCCTTCTGGCAAATCGACAATAAAAAAGCCCAAGATCTCATTGCTGCTGTTTACTGCCTTCAATGTAAATCCCCGGTCGCTTATGTGTTCTGATACATATTGTTTGTTATCTGGCAGAAACCAGTCGGAAACTTTCACGGTATTCACTGCTTCTTCCATCAGTTCCATGATCGCATCAACGTCACTCTGTTCTGCTCTCTTAATCGTTATATGTTTCATATACTTCCTTATCTATTATTCTCTTGGTTACATATTATTATAGCATGATTTTCACTTTTTTTGCAAAAATTATTTCAATAAGGTATACTGTTTTTAAGGACTTTTCCTTATACACATTATTTAGAAAAGGAATGTATATATGATCAATCGTTTATGTAAAAGATTAAATCAAAATATCGAAGTACGTCAGTCTTTAAGTTCCCTGCGTCAGGAGATCAAGGATTCTTCTAAAAGAGAACTTTTGTTGTCTTGGATCCATGATGGTGATCTGGACTTATCCGTATTTTTAGAAAATGAAGATGCAAAAACAAGAAAAAATGCTGCTCTTTTGATCGGTGATCTGGCACTTTCTTCTGAAAGCGATGCTGTATTTCATGCTTATCAGACAGAAGATACACGTTTTGTAAAAGAGGCTTATTTAACTGCTTTAAAATCTTTAAATGCGGCTCCTTATGTGGATGTTTTCCGAAAACGTTATGAAGAATTATCTCTTTATGAAGCTTCTGACGATGAGAAAAAGCATGTAGAACATGAACTTCATGCACTTTCTGAACTGATCAATACTATCGAACCATTTAAGAAGCATAGATTTTTAGGCGGCCGCCAGACATTTCATTGTATTTTCCGCACTAACCCATTACACCCGGAAATTACTGCTGCCTTGATGGAAGAATCTTCAGCTGCTTCTTCAAAAATGGGCGTGCGTGTAAAGACAAATCATCTGAATCGTTTATTACCGATCCGCACATACAATGAATTGTTATTTCAGATTCCAGGCATGGTTTCATGTAAACCTGATGCTGATGTTGCTGCATCCGTGATCGCTGGTTCGAATCTGATGGCGTTATTAGAAAATACGCATGAAGGAGATTTCCCTTTTTATTTCCGAATCGGAGTGAAAAGCCGTATGGCACTTTCTGAACGTTCCAAATTTGCGAAGAAAGTTGCTTCGAAATTAGAAGATCTGACAGCACATAAATTAAGAAATTCTACGTCTCATTATGAATTTGAGATCCGTATGATAGAAGGTAAATCTGGGGATTATTATTTATTAGTGAAATTAAATACGATCGTTGATCGTCGTTTTAGTTACCGCGAGGAGTTCATTCCAACAAGTATCAAACCAGTCAATGCTGCTTTACTTGTGGAACTTGCCAAAGATTACATGATCCCGGATGCGCAGATTCTTGATCCTTTCTGTGGGGTTGGTACCATGCTGATCGAGCGTCAGAAAGTTGTAAAAGGAAATACTTCTTATGGAATCGATCATTCTCCAGAGGCGATCGAGAAAGCGATTTATAATACGAATCTGGCTGATCAGATCGTTCATTATATCAATAAGGATTGTTTTACATTTACCCACGATTATCCATTTGATGAGATCTTTACGGAGATGCCTTATGCAACTGGGCAGAAAACGGAGGCGGAGATTCGTGAGGTTTATAAAAAGTTCTTTCCGTTTGCTAAGAGGGTTCTTGGGCCTGAAGGGACGATTATTATGTATACACGTAATGTGGAATATGTAAGACATTTTCTAGGAACATCCAATTTCCGTATTCTTAAAGATATAAAAATCACTCAAAGACCTGAAAGTCATCTTATGATTTTAAAATAAGATAAGTTTGTTTGCCATAGGGTATTGAGTATGAATTAGACATAAAATAAAAAGTATCTGGTGCGAAACACGCATTTTATTCAGCATTTTTAAACGGCCGCTTATTCGCCGACATTCCTTGTATAACTCGTTGTTGCCAGTCCAAAATGACTGGCAATGCACTCAGACAATACACCATGTCGGCTGCGAGCCGTTTAAAAATACTGATAAAATGCTAATCGTTTCGTACCAGATACTTTTTATTTTATGTCTAATTCATACACAGTAGGCTGTGGTAAATAACATATGATTATTTTAAAGTATATTAAATAATTTTTTCTTTGAGTATCCTTCATTATGGTTCTACATATTAAGCAATTCTATATATCAAGAGCTGTATTTTTCTATAAAATTCTTGATTCTTCGTTTTCCTTCTTCCATGTCCTTTGAAAATGCGAGTGCATGACCTGCTCCTGGTACTATATATAATTCTTTTGGTGCAGCGCAGGCTTCGTAGTTTTTGATTGTCATCCACATTGGGACATAGTTGTCGGCGTCTCCGTGGATGAATAGGACTGGGATTTTGTTTCGTTTCATTATTTCTGGAATCGATACGTCTTTTAGTCCGAATCCTGCGAAGACTTGGCTGATCAGGTCTACCATGTAGATCATTGGGAATGGTGGCAGATGGAATCTGTCTTTGGCTACATGTTTGATGATGTCCCATGGGGAGGTGAAGCCGCAGTCGGCGATGATTCCTTTGACGTTTACTGGAAGGTCTAGTCCTGCTGCCATGAGTGTTGTAGCGCAGCCCATGGAGATTCCGCATAGGAAGATGTCTTTATTTCTTGCTCCCAAGTGTCGATTGGTATACAGAATCCAGCGTTTGAGGTCGTGACGTTCTTTGACTCCGTAGGTAATGTAGCGGCCTTCGCTTTTTCCGTGGCCTCTTTGCCATGGAAGAAGAATGTTATATCCCAGATTCCATAGAAATCTGACTTCTGGTGTGAATTCGATATCAATCGTGGAGTGGTAGCCATGCATACAGATGATCGTGCCTTTGGCATTTTCTCTTGGAATGTAAGCTGCTCGTAGTGTCAGTCCGTCTTTTGATTTGATTTCTTTTAATTCTTTGTCCTGGTGTTCTTTCATCCATTCTTGTTCTTTTAGAACATAGTCTAAATATGGTTTCCATTTTTCTTTTTTACGGACATCTGGTTGTTTTTTTCTTCGGCAGATGGCGTAATCAAAGAGTGTAAATGCGGATGCGCTGACAATGGTGCCTGCGATTGCTGTTGCGGTTAGTAGTTTTTGTTTGTTGTTCATGTTTTAGTCCTCGTTTTATTGTTCTATTATCTTATTCTGTGATATTCAGAGTTGTTTCCCCTGTGATCTTGATCCCGTGTTCTTTTAGCAGTCTGGCTGTGATTCCGTCCCCATCTATTAATGTCCCTGTAAATGTTCCATCGTAGATCTTTCCACAGCCGCAGGATGGGCTTTTTTCTTTTAGGATTGCAGTTTTGCAGTTGTATAGTTTTGCGATTTTCAGGGTTTCTTCGGCACCTTTTTGGTATTGTTTGGTGACATTTTTGGCGTCTTTTGTTATGACTTCATTTTTGTTTATTTCTGCTGGTGTTCTTGGTGTTGTCAGCCCTCCCATGATTTCTGGACAGACTGGGATCAGGTCGTGGTCTTTTAGTAATTCTATGACTTTATCATTTTTATTGTTTTTTCCATTGTATTTGCAGTCGATTCCTAGAAGGCAGGCACTGACTAATACTTTCTTTCTTTTTACATTTATAGATTCTACCTGTTTTATCGATTCCAGTAATCTTTCATAATTTGCCTTGCTGCTTCTAATATAAGCATCCTCGTCCATATTATAATTCTCCTTTTTTATTTATTATACATTTTTTATCAAATATACGAAACAAAATCAGGACCACCCGTCCAACGGGTGGTTTGCTCTAGGGCTATAAGCCCT
>ERZ1035025.345-NODE-345-length-32993-cov-38.308337_pt1 | contig 32993 bp, 33 predicted proteins | sample MGYA00520619_ERZ1035025 | MGnify/ENA primary metagenome ERZ1035025 (study PRJEB33766, sample SAMN09781742) | gut metagenome | biome: gut microbiome | host: Homo sapiens | place: Madagascar | study: EMG produced TPA metagenomics assembly of the PRJNA485056 data...
TGTTGACAAGCATACTATATCACCGTTATTTCGTTTTGTCAACTGTTTTTTTGAAAAAATTTTTAAATTTTTAAAAATGCTCACCATCACGCTCAACGGTCAATCCAAAAGTTTTGATTCGCCTTTAAACGTTGCAGAATTGTTGCGCCATTTGGGTTTAGAAGATAAACGCGTGGCGCTTGAATTAAACGGCGCCATTGTGCCAAAAAGCCAACACACTGAAACCTTGCTTCAATCGGGCGATGTGTTGGAATTGGTGGTTGCTGTGGGCGGTGGCTAGAAAGGTTAAAACAAAATGTTGAAAATCGCAGGCAAAGAATTTGGCTCGCGGCTTTTGGTTGGCACGGGCAAATACAAAGATTTTGATGAGACGCGCCAAGCAATTGAGGCCAGCGGCGCGCAGATTGTAACGGTTGCCATTCGGCGTGTGAATATCGGGCAAAATCAAAACGAACCCAATTTATTGGATTGTTTGCCTGAAACCATCACCATTTTGCCCAACACCGCCGGTTGTTTTACGGCAGACGATGCGGTGCGCACTTTGCGCCTTGCTCGTGAATTGTTGGGGCATTCGCTTTGCAAATTAGAAGTTTTGGGCGATTCCGCCACACTTTTCCCCAATATGCCTGAAACCTTAAAAGCCGCGGAGGTTTTAATCAAAGAAGGTTTTGAGGTGATGGTTTATTGTTCGGATGACCCCATTCAAGCCAAAATTTTGGAAGAAATGGGCGTCAAAGCCGTGATGCCTTTGGCTTCTTTAATTGGTTCGGGAATGGGCATTTTGAATCCGTGGAATTTAAAACTCATTATTGAAAATGCCAACATTCCCGTAATTGTGGATGCGGGCGTGGGAACCGCTTCTGATGCGGCAATCGCAATGGAATTGGGTTGCGATGCCGTTTTGATGAACACGGCCATTGCCGCCGCGCGCAATCCTGTTTTAATGGCAGAAGCCATGAAAAACGCGGTTATTGCAGGTCGGCAAGCTTTTTTGGCTGGGCGTATGCCAAAAAAAATTTACACTGCCAGCGCTTCATCGCCTGCAAATGGTTTAATTGGCAAAAATGATTGAACAGCATATCCGCAGTTTTGTGCGGCGCTCGGGCAGAATCGGTTCTGGCCAAGCGCGGCATTTAAAAGAAACCTTGCCCAAAATAGAAATTCCATTTTCTGATACGCCAGTTGATTTAAACCTTGCCTTTGGGCGCAATAACCCAAAAATTATGGAAATCGGTTTTGGTATGGGCGAAGCCACGGCGCAAATGGCATTGGAATCGCCCGATACCGATTTTTGGTGTTTGGATGTTCATCTTGCGGGCGCGGGCGCATTATCAAAAAAAGTTGCTGAAAATAATCTATCCAACATTCGCATCACGGTTTTTGATGCGGTGGAAGTTTTAAAAAAAATGGTCTTGCCTGAAACTTTAAACGGCGCAAACATTTTTTTCCCCGACCCGTGGCACAAAAAACGCCACCAAAAACGCCGCTTAATTCAAGCGCCTTTTGTGGAATTGCTGGTCTCGCGCCTTAAAAACGGCGCCATTTTGCGCACCGCAACCGATTGGGAAGAATACGCTTTGGCAATGTTGGCGGTTTTTCAGAAAAATCCCAATCTTCAAAATTGTTACAAAGACTTTGCCGCGCGCGAAAACCGCCCTTTGAGCAAGTTTGAGCAACGCGGTTTAAATCGCCAACACGGCATTTGGGATTTGATTTTTGAAAAAAAATAATGGTTTACCGTGGAAAATCGCGGTTTTTTCGCAAAAATCCACGGTAAACGCGCTAAAAATTTTAAAAAAAAGGAAAAAATATGTGGTTTAAAAATATCTTTCTTTACCGCTTGCCTAGCCCTTGGAATATGGCGTGGGATGACTTGAACTTGTCGCTCAAAAGCTATGCGCACCGCGCGCCCTCTGCGCTTGAAATGAAAAGTATGGGTTTTGTGCCACCCTTTTTTGATGAATCAGAAGAAGAAAAATTTGTTTTTAATGTAGACAATCAATGGCTTATCGCCTTAAAAATAGAAACTCGGCTTTTGCCATCCTCTGTGATTAAAGAAGAACTAGACCAACGCATTGCCGCCATCCAAAAAGAAAAAGGCTTTGCGCCCGGGCGGCGCGAAACCAAGGATTTAAAAGCCGCCGTAACGGATGAGCTAATGCCGCGCGCTTTTTTGTCCGCCAAAACTTTATACGCGTGGATTGACCCAAAAAACGGTTGGCTTGTTATCAATGCCGCATCGCCTGCGGCAGCCGATTCTGTTATTGAAATGTTAAACGATGCCATCCCGCGTTTTCCTTTAAAACCTTTTCACACGCAAAAATCCCCCCAAGCCGTGATGACCGAAGCCTTGTTAAATCCTGAAAGCCTTGATTCTTTTACGCTTGCCCGCCATTGCATTTTGCAAGCGCCCACAGAAAACAAAGAAAGTGTGCGCTACAACAACCACAATTTGGATTTGGCAGAAATCAAAGCGCATTTAAAAGCGGGCAAAGTGCCAATGGCTTTGGGTTTTAATTTTGAAGACCGCTTTACTTTTATTTTGAGCGAAAAATTGCAGTTGAAAAATATCCGTTTGGAAGAAAATTTGTTTAAAACAAGGGATGATGCCTTGTCTTCCACCGAAGATGAAAAAGCCCGATTTTCAGCCGATTTTTTGTTGATGGCGGGCGAGTTTTCACGTTTTTTGCCGATTTTTAGCGCATTTTTAGGTGGCGAAAAAAATGATTTGCGCTAAAATGCGCGTGTTATTCCACGTTTTTTTGCACGGAGGCCAAAATGGGGTTGTTTGGAGGTAGTAGCAGTAGTAGCAGTGATTTAGAAGAACTACAAGAAAAAAACCGCGCACTAGAAGCCAAAAAGCGCGAATTAACCGAATCACTTACAGCTGCAAAAAATGAATTAGCGCGCATCAAAAGCCAACGCGCAGATGCTGGTGGTGCCAACGTTCGCAATGATCAATATTTTCACACTGCCTTGGGGCAAACCTATGCTAGCGTGGAAGACGTGCGCAATTCCTTTGTGGATTTGGCAAACAATCTCAATTCTGATTTCAAAATAGCCACAGAAGCCACGCAAAATTTGGACAACGCACAATCGGCCATTGCACGCTTGACGAATTCCTTTCAAGAAATTGTGGAAGCTGAGTCGGAAACTGCCAGCCGCATGGATACTTTGAGCGAACATTCGGGCAATATCGGCGGTTTTGTGCAGTTAATTAAAGATATTGCCGACCAAACCAATTTATTAGCCTTGAATGCTGCCATTGAAGCCGCGCGCGCGGGCGAACACGGGCGCGGTTTTGCGGTGGTAGCCGATGAAGTCAGAAAACTTGCCGAGCGCACAGGGCACGCCACAAGCGAAATATCTAACTTGGTCAACTCCATTACAGACGGCACGGCAACCGCCAAAAGCCAAGTGGAAGTCTCTGCTGGCCAAGCGCGGCGTTATTTGGCGCAAAGTCAAGACACCGCGGCATCTATTGCGGAAATCGTATCCCAATCCACACATATGGCAAACGCCATTTCAATGGCAAGTCGGGTTAGTTTTTTGGATGTGGTCAAGCTTGACCACTTTGCTTTCAAACTCAATGTTTACCGCGCTTTTATTGGTATGGTGGATGCGGATTCTTCAAACATTGCTGACCACCGTTCGTGCCGTTTAGGCAAATGGTATTATGACGGGCGCGGCGCAAAAGAATACGGCAACTGCCGCCCTTTCACACAATTAGAAACCCCGCACGCGGCTGTTCATCAAAGCGGCAAAGAAGCGGTGGAAGCATTAGCGGCAGGCCAGCTCGAGCGCGCCAAAAACGCACTTATCTCCATGGAAGAAGCTTCCCGCCAAGTCAACGATTTTTTAAGCCAAATGGCCAATGAAACCGAAACCCACATCCTAACGAAAAAGGATTAACCCAAACAGCCAAATTTTTCAAAAGAATTCACCAATATTCTTCCAAAGAAAAGACTAACCAAAAACCCGCTAAAAAGCGGGTTTTTTTATGGATTAAAAAAACATTTTTCCACGGTAAACGCTTAATTTTTTTCAAAATTTTTGAACGTTCACCGTGGATTTTTGTGATTTTTTTCTGCTAAAAATAAAAAATGATGAAACTTTTTGAGTATGGATTCTTCATTTTTTCAAAAATACTTTTTCACATTGCATACCCAATTTTTCACAAAAAAATCCACGCTTATTTTTTCGCGTGGATTGTGGTAATTGCCATTTATTTTTTAAAACGTTGAGCGGAGATTCTTCTGGCTATAAGCGTGAATTTACGTTCAAACTTTGGAGAACATTGTTTGGTGAGAATTTTGTTGGGAAATTTAACTAACCCCCAATAGTGATAAGCGTGAATGCCGCGCGCCACAAGCCCGTCCACATCTTTGGTAATGTGGAAAATTTTTGAGCCATTGTTTGCGCCGCGCAAACTCTTGTGCAATCCATTCATCAGTAACTTTCATATTCCCCCTTTTCAAAAAAAATGAAAAGCCGTTAACGACTGATTTTTAAAAAACTTGAATCTTTTTTTGATTATCGCAAAAGTTTATAATCCAAAAAATGAAGCGCTCTGATTTTGAATTTTTTCTCCCGCCCGAATTGATTGCGCAACGCCCTGCCGAAGCCCGCGCACAGGCAAGGTTGTTGGATGTTTTTGGCAATTCTTTTTTTGATCGCCACTTTTTTGATTTGCCTTTGCTTTTGCACGCGGGCGATGTTTTGGTTTTCAACAACGCCAAGGTCATCAACGCGCGCTTTTTCGGCAAAAAAAACACCGGCGGGCGCGTGGAAGTGGTGATTAACCACATTCAAAACGCCGCGCTTGCAAGCGCCCAAGTGCGCGCAAGCAAATCGCCAAAAACGGGCACACTCTTATTTTTAAACAATTGCGATGTGCCAATCACTGTTTTGGGGAGGGAAAATGAATCGCTTTTTATTTTAAAACTGCCCGAAGGCGAAAGCTGGTGGACCTTGTGCGCGCGTTTTGGGCAACTGCCCTTGCCGCCTTATATTGCGCACGCGCCAGATTCATCAGATGCCGCGCAATACCAAACCATTTATGCAGCTAATCCCGGAGCAGTTGCCGCGCCCACGGCAGGCTTGCATTTTGATCAAAACTTGTTGGAAACGCTTAACACACAAGGCGTTCAAACGCACTTTTTAACGCTTTTTGTGGGCGCCGGAACTTATCAACCCGTTAGATGCGACAATTTAATTGATCACAAAATGCACCGAGAATCCTTTGAAATTCCCGAAACAACGGCGGCGGCAATCAACAAAGCCAAAGCGGAAAATCGGCGCATTGTGGCGGTTGGCACAACAACCTTGCGCGCATTGGAAGCAAGCGCTTTAAAGCTTGCAGCCAAAAACGGCAATTCGGCAAGCGCGCTGGAAATTGTGCAAGCAGGCGCGGATTCAACGGACATATTTTTATACCCGGGCGCAACATTTCGCGTGGTAGATGCCTTGATAACAAATTTTCACCTGCCCGCATCAACCCTTTTAATGTTGGTTGCCGCCTTTGCAGGCTTTGAAAATATTCAAAAAGCCTACCAACACGCAATTAGCAAAAAATACCGATTTTTTAGTTATGGCGATGCGATGTTTTTAAGAAGAAAAAATGCTAATGAATTTTAAATAAACAAAATAAAAAGTTTTAGGCGTTGAATTTGTTTTTTTAAATTAAAAAAATATGACCAACTAACATTTAAAAGAACTGCAAAAATCCACGGTGAACGCAATATTTTTTTGAAAAAAATAATCGGTTCACCGTGGATTTTTTAAATCAACAAAAAAATTGCTTGGTTTATTTTAAAAAAATCTCTCCGCGTTTTAAATCTATTTTCCCTTCTTTTTTTAACTCTTTTAAAATGCGGGTGACGGCTTCTCTTGCTGAGCCAATATTATTGGCAATTTCTTCATGGGTAATTCTAATGACATTGTTTTTTGCTTGATTTTCCAAAAACTTCATCACACGCAATTGCAAAGTTGAAAAAGCAACATCATTGATGGTTTCCAATGCTTTTGAAAAACGTTTGCTCATTAAATTTAAATTAAATTGCATAATTTTTGGATAATCCGCACATAAAAATTCATAACTTTTATTTTTCAATAAAAAAACTTCCATATCTTCTTTAAACTCAACCCACAATTCATCGGCAATAGAATTTAAAATGCAGGTTGTTGATAATATGCAACAATCTTCTTTATTTAAAAAGAAAATTGTAATTTCTTTTCCATTTTCATTCAAATAAAAAACACGGCGTGACCATTTAAAATTAAAAAAAATTCCAAATCTTTTAAATAAACAGTTGCACCAGATTTAAATTTTTTAATACTTCCATTTTGATTTAAAAACGCCAAAGATTTTAAATCTCCACCAATTTTTTCATTAAATTTTTTTAACATTTTTTCCTCAATGTAACTTTGTTACGGAAAGGCGGTTTTGGAACGTTTAAAATCAACGCCTTCTGCAATCAAGGAGCATAAAAAATGCAAATTTTAAACGAATCAAACTTTGAACAAACTTGCCAAAATGGCTTGGTTTTGGTGGATTTTTTTGCCACGTGGTGCGGCCCTTGCAAAGCACTTTCACCCATTTTGGAAGAAGTTGAAAATGATTTTAAAGAAAAAATCAAAATTGTCAAAGTGGATGTTGAATCAGAACCTGCTTTATTACAAAAATTTAAAATCACCGCCGTGCCGACTTTGATTTTTTTAAAAGATTTTAAAGAAATTGAACGCATTCAAGGCGCACAAAGCAAAGCCGCTTTAATTAAATACATTCAAAAATTGATTTGATTTTTTAAACAACTTGTAAAAAGAGATTAAAAAAATGGAAAACCAACGCTCTTTAAAACATTTTCCGATTATGTTTTTTGCAAGCATAATGGGAATGTTTGGTTTAAGTTTGGCATTAAAAAAAGCCGCTCAATTTGATTTTTTTAGTGCTTATTTTTTAAATTTGCATTTTGGCGTTGGTTTATTTTCAAGCATTGTTTTTGTTGTTTTTTTGTTGCTTTATTTATTAAAAACCATTTTTTATTTTCAATATGTAAAAGAAGAATTTTCACATCCTATCAAAATCAACTTCTTTGGCGCTTTGTCTATTTCAACATTGATGTTTGCTTTGTTTTTAAAAGGCAGATTTTATTGCGTTGATTTTGCTTTGCTTTTAATTGCTTTATTATTCCAAGGTTTGTTTAGTTTAATTATTGTGCGTTTTTGGATTTTAAATCATTTAAAACCTGCGCAACTTTCGCCTGCTTGGTTTATTCCAATGGTTGGCAATTTAATTGTGCCTTTGGTTGCACATTCCATTGACCAACAATTTAATTTAATGATTTTGTTTTATTTTTTAAGTGTGGGAACATTTTTTTGGATTATTTTATCCACATTGATTTTTTCACGTTTATTGTTTGAAGAAAATTTACCAGTTAAATTTTTGCCAACCTTATTTATTCTTATTGCGCCGCCCAGCATTTTGGCAATAGATTTAAATTTATTTTTTCCGCAAAATATATTCAGTATTTTGATTTTTTGCATTGCATTATTTTATGCATTGTTGTTGTTTGTTTTATTGCCCAATTTTAAACAAGTTTTCAATGCGCCTTTTGCATTATCTTGGTGGGCATTTTGTTTTCCTTTGAGCGCATTTTCATTGTCCGCATTTGAATTAAAACAAACAACTTTTGGTTTTTTGGCACTCTGTTTGGCATTTTTAAGTGTTTTATTTGTTGGCATTCAAACTTTAATTGCCATTTAATTTGCCAAGCAGAAAAATAAGTTTTTTTAATCACAACAAAAGGAGTTTTAAAATGAACGTTGGAAAAATTGAAAGAATCATTCGTTTTGTTTTGGGAATTGTTATTCTCGGCATTGGCGGATATTATGAAAATTATTGGGGTTTATTAGGCCTGATTCCGCTTTTAACCGGATTAGTTGGCTTTTGCCCTTTGTATTTTCTTAAAAAGAAAATGAAACCGTATTGCCCCATTTGCAAATTAAAAAACGGCAAAAATTCTTGTTCGTAAAATAAAATCAATTTGTTTTTTAAATGAAATTTACTTTTATTTTTTGAAACATTTTCAAAAAAAATCCACGTCGACCGTGGATTTTTTTTATTCTTTTTGGGATTTTTTGGAAATTAAATACGCAGGTATTCTTCTGTGCGGGAGATGGTGCGTTGAAGTTTTTTGGCGTAATCGGGGTCGGTTGCATAACCCGCTTTTTGCAAGTTTTTGGCAAAATCGTTGCCGTTTTGGGCGCTAATTACTTCGGCGTAGCGCGGGTTTTTCTGCAAAAAATCGGCGTAATCCAAAAAGGCATCGCGATACGAATCATAAGCGCGAAATTCTTCTAATTTGGACACCGCCGCGCCATTTTCAAATTCCGTGGTGCGCGCAACCACGCGTTTGCCATCCCATGCGCGATTCGCCTTGATGCCAAACAAATTAAAGCTATCGCCCCCGGGCTGATGTCGCCCCCAACCACTTTCTAGTGCCGCGTGCGCCACAATGTGCGTGGCGTTTAAACCCGATTTTTCCGCGGCACTTTGTGCATCCGACCAAACGTTTTGAATAAACGCGCGCGCGTGCGCGGGCAGATTGCTTTTTTCAGCGTTCAAATCGGCAGCGGCAATTTCAGCAGAAAGTTTGGTCGCTCTGGCATTGTTTGAAAAATTGGCGCAAAACGTGGGTGTGTTTTGATTTTCCACGGTAAACCTTTGTTTTTTTTCAACATCCGCTTTTTTGGGATGGAGCAAATCCACAATTTCAAAAAGCGGGCTATACGCCGTGGCGCAGGCAATATTTTCAAAATTTGTGGATTCGGTGCTTGTGCTTTCAACAACGCTTGGCAATTCGTTTGCAACATTGCGCGTAAAAATATTAAGCGAAGTTACATCGGCAGCTTTTGCCGATTTTGAAGATTCTGCCGATTGAAGAGTTTTTGCCGATTCCTTATTTTCAAAAACGCCAAGATTTTCAAGATTTTCTAAAATTTTGGAATTTTCAGCATCGGCAGAATCGGCAGATTTTGCCGATTCCATATTCACGCCCATTTGCCTTGCCAGTTGTTTTTCAATGCTTTTGGCAAAACCCGCGCCGTTTTTGGTGTTTGCCATCATTGCGGCGAATTCTTGGTCCAACAAACTTGTGTAAGTTTTTTGCGCATCGTTTGCCAAAAAGCCATCTTGTGGAACGGTTGCGCGCATTGTTTTCATCATCGTTTGCAAAAAAAGCGATTCATATTGACGCGCCATTTCTTTCACGCCTTCTGGCGTTTGCGCCTTTTGCGTGTTGCGCAGCGCATTTAAACCGTTAACATCAAAAGCGGCGGCACGCATTTTTTTAAATCACTTCCAAATCGGCTTTTAAAGAACCTGCGGCTTTCATCGCTTGCAAAATGGCAAGCAAATCAGCTGGCGTGGCACCCAAAGCATTCAACGCATTGATAACTTCGGCAAGATTCGCACCTTCGTTGACTCCAAGCAAGGTTGGGTGCGTGCGCACATCTTCGGGATCATCAGGGTCGGTTTTAACAAAGGAAATGCCCATATCCTTGCCAAGCGTGGTGGAGCGGTCATCTACCACAAGCGACAAATTGCCGTGTGCAATGGCGCAAGATTCCAACTGCACGCGTTGATTCATCACAACAGAACCCGTGCGCGGGTTAATAATCACCTTTGCCAAAAGCGGCGCGGCGGCAATTTCTAAATTTTCAACACGTCCCAAAAATGCAACGCGCTCGCCGGCAATTTGCGGCACTTTAACAACGATTCTTCTGCCATCCAACGCCTGCGCTGTGTTCTTTCCAAAATTTTTGTTGATGGCATTTGCCAAAATGTTGGCAGTGGAAAAATCCGTGCGTTTTAATTCGTAATAAACAAGCCCGCTCTGGCCAACATTGGTGGGAACGGTGCGCTCAACCGTGGCGCCCGATGGAATGCGCGCCGAGGCTTTGTTATTCGGCGTAATTCTGGCGCCACCGGGCGATGCGCCTTCTTGCCCCAAAACCACATTGCCTTGTGCCATGGCGTAAACTTGCCCGTCTGCCCCTTTTAAAGGCGTTAAAACCAACACGCCGCCGCTCAAACTTTTGGCATTACCAATGCTTGCCACATTCACATCCAACTGTTGGCCGGGTTGTGCAAAAGCAGGCAGTTGCGCAGTAACCATCACAGCAGCCACGTTTTTGAGTTGCAGACTGCGCGATTCATCTGCCGTCATATTCACACCCATTTGCGCCAACATATTACCAATGCTTTGCGCGGTAAAAGGCGTTTGCGTGGTTTGGTCGCCCGAGCCATCCAAACCCACAACCAAACCGTAACCAACCAACTGATTTTGCCGCACGCCTGCAATGGTTGCCAAATCTTTAATGCGCTCGGCGTTGGCAACAGGTGCAAATAAAATAACGCTCATTATTAAAGCCAAAAGTTTTTTCATTTTTTTTCTCTCTTTTTTAAAACGGCATAATGCTCAAGAAAAAGCGGGCAAGCCAACCCATTGCGCTGGCTTCATCAATAGGTCCATTGCCTTTGTATTCAATGCGCGCGTCTGCCACTTGCGTGGAATTGATTTGGTTATTCACGCCCAAAAAGGTTGGATTCACAACGCCAGATAGCCGCACATATTGCGTTTCACGCCCGATGGCAATTTGTTTTTCGCCGGATACCAACAGGTTGCCGTTGGGGTAAACATCAATGACGGTAACAGTAATGCTGCCCGAAAAACTGTTGGTATTGGATGCCGCGCCGCTGGCATCAAATTGCGTATCGGATTGGTAGCCAACGTTAAAATTGTTGGTCAACGTTGCCATTGGCACTTTGCCCATCGCCGCGATGCTAGACGATGCGCCGCTGGTGCGCTCCAAATTGTTGGAACCGCTGGTTGACGCCGAAGTGGTTTCGGTTAAAAGCACGGTTAAAGTATCGCCTACCATTCGGGCGCGCCGGTCTTCAAAAAGCGGGCGCATTGTGCGCGCTTGATAAATAGAACCATCGCCTGCAAGCGCCGTGTTTTGCGGATTCGGGCGAACACTCATCGGCTGATGCACGTTGGTGGCAGGCACGCTGGTGCAAGCGCAAAGAATTGCCGCCGTTAGCATCAAAATTGCTGATGATTTTCCACGGTAAACGGCGATTTTTTTTGATGATTTCATTCTTTTAAAACCCTAAGAAAGCAAAGCGCTCAACGCGGCTGCCAACATCGCCGAATTGCCACAATTGGCGGCGTATTTTTTTGAAAAATTTTGCAGGTTGACCGTGGATTTTTGCAGTGATTCGTCCAAGGCTTCTTTTTTTTCAGCGTTTAAGACTTCCACTTCTTTTAATTCCACAATTTCAATATTTTTATCCATGGTTAAAACTTCCTAAAATATGACCTCAATGGCTTTACAATTGCACTAATCGTGCCAGCATATTGTCTGATGTGGTAATGGCTTTTGCGTTGATTTCATAAGCGCGTTGCGTGATGATCATCGCCACCATTTCTTCTGCCACATTCACATTGGAATCTTCCACAAAGCCGTGTTCCAAAAGCCCTGCTCCGTTTGAACCCGGAATGTTGGGCGTTGGCACGCCAGAAGCCGCCGTTTCCAAAAACAAATTTTTGCCAATGCTTTGCAAACCCGTGGGGTTAATAAAAGTTGCCAATTGCAACTGTCCCAAAACGGTGGGCGTGGCGATGGCGCCCGGGAGTGTGACGCTAACTTCACCCGTGCTTGCAACGGTGATTTTTAAAGCATTTTCAGGAATGGTGATAGACGGAATCAACGCATAACCATCTTGGGTGACCACTTGCCCGTTTGAATCGCGCGTGAAACCGCCATCGCGCGTGTAAGCTGTGGTGCCATCGGGCAGTTGAATTTGAAAAAAACCTTCGCCTGAAATGGCAATATCCAAAGAATTTTCGGTTTTCGTCAATGGTCCTTGAATAAAAATGCGCGAAGTAGAAACCGGTTTTACCCCAACGCCCAACTGCAAACCCGTTGGAATTTGCGTTTGCCCAGAAGATTGCGCGCCCGCTTGGCGCAAGTTTTGGTAGAGCAAATCTTGAAAATGCGCTTTTGCACGCTTGAAACCATAAGTTGAAACATTGGCAAGGTTATTAGAAATCACATCTAAATTGGTTTGTTGCGCGTCCAACCCCGTGCGGGCGATATACAGTGAGCGAACCATTTGTTATTTTCCTTTTATTAAGTTAAAGAGAGCAGTTGGTCTGCCCGTTGTGCGTTTTCATCGGCGCTTTGCATCATTTGGATTTGCAATTCAAATTGCCGAGATAAACTAATTAAATTCACAATGGCATCTGTTACATTGACGTTGCTTTGTTCCAGCACGCCACTTGCCAAGCGCACGTTTTCATCCAATTCTCCCGTGCCACCGCGAAAAAAACCATCTGCTCCGCGCTGCAAAACGCCTTCATCTGGATTAACCAATTTAATGCGGCCAACCACATTGGCTTGATTCAAATTGCCAGTAGTGGGCGTTGCGGTAATGGAACCATCTGCGCCAATTTCAATGGCATTTTCGGGCGGAATCACAATATCATCGCCGCCATCGCCTAATACCGCATTGCCTGATTTGGTGCGCAAAATGCCATCCGAATCAATCATCAAAGCACCAGCACGTGTGTAAGCTTCTTGCCCGGCAGAATCCCGCACGGCAATCCAACCTTTGCCGTCTACTGCAATATCCAAAGGATTGCCTGTAAATTGCAAAGGCCCTTCATCAAAAACATTGGCAACAGAGGCATCCACCACAAATGCCCTGCTTGCATACGCCGATTCGGATTGTTGAACTTCCACTGCCCGAAAACGGTGTTCCATCGCTTTAAAACCGATGGTTGAAACATTGGCAAGATTGTTGGAAACACCCGCTTGTTGCAAAAAGGTGTGTTTGGCACCGGTCATTGCGGTGTAAAGCAATTTATCCATTATTCTTTTTTCTTTTTCTTTGTTTTTTCCACGGTAAACTTCAAATTTTTTTAAGGTTTACCGTGGATTTTTATTCACCTTTAACGCAAATTCACAATGGTTTGCATAATTTGGTCTTGGGTTTGAATGCTTTGCGCATTGGCTTGGTAGTTGCGCTGAAAAGTGATTAAATTCACCAACTCGTTGGTTAAATCCACATTGGATTCTTCAATCATGGAAGATTTGATAAGCCCCAAGTTGGACGATTGCGGTTTGCCCAGCAACGGCGCACCTGATGCGATGGTTTCCCGCCATTGATTGCCACCAACGGCTTCCAAACCATTGGGGTTCATAAAACTAGCCAAGGCTACTTGACCTAGCGAAAAATTTTGTCCATTGCTGTAATTGCCCAACACAATGCCATCTTCACTCACCGACAAACCCGTGATGTAACCCGAAGCGTAGCCGTCTTGGCTTAAAGAATTGATGGTGAAATTGCTGGCAAATTGCGTTGTGCCTGAAAAATCAACGGGAAAAGTCAAAGGCGTTGTCGCCCCATTATCAGGCAATCCTAATGCTTTGTTAATTCCAGCCAAATCAATAGAAACATCAAAAGGCATAGCCGTTTGCATTTCACCGTTTTGGTTAAAAGCGATAGTTTTTGGAAAACCCGTTACAAAAGCATCGCTTGTGTTATCCACGTTGGCATGCACTTGCCAAGAATTAGTCGCTTGGTTTTTGACAAAATAAAACGAAAGCGTGTGTGCGTTGCCCAAAGAATCGTAAACATCAACAGAGGTGGTTTCGTTGTAAGTATTCACGTTTGGCGACCACGTGCCTTGCGTGATTGTTACAGTGCCGTCAGGATTAGTTGTAGCACCTGTCGTCCACGTTGCCGCTGGAAGCGTTGCTCGAGAATCCAAGTTTAACCCAGCGGCAACGCCATTTTTATTGGCTGCACCATTTTTGCCCGTTGCCATTGGCGGAATGTTGGCGTTGGAGACGTGAATTTCTTGTGGCGTAACGGATTGAATCACACCATTGACCGCTGGAAAACCCGTTAAAAAATAACCTTGGTCATTGACCACATAACCTTCGTTATTCAAATGAAACTGCCCGTTGCGGGTGTAAGAAACCGAGCCGTTGTAATCCAACACCCTAAAAAAACCGCCGCCGTTGATTGCCAAATCCAAAGAGTTGGAAGTGGACGTGGTGTTGCCTTGGTTAAAATCCTGTTGCACGGCAAGCAAGTTCGCACCAATGCCAACTTGGTTGGCAGATGCTATCCCTAAGGAATTGGCATACATATCCCCAAAATGCGCACGGGAGGTTTTGTAACCCACGGTTGCCGAATTGGCAATGTTGTGGCTGGTCACATCAATTGCTTTGGATGAAACATTCAATCCGCTTAAACCTTGTTGGAAAGCCATTTTTGCACCTCTTTAAATAATCTGTTGAACATCTTGCAGGCTGACTTTGGAAGAACCCAAATCCAAAACAAAACTGCCGCCGTTGTCTCGAGATAAGGCATAAACTGTGCCATATTGCATTGGCGTTACATTCACCTTTTGCCCGCCTTGCGTGGCTTCAACGCTATAAGAATAATTGCCCGCCGCCATTGTTTTGCCTGTTGAATCCTTGCCATCCCAAGCAAAGCTAACAACACCGGCTTTTTGCGAACCGAGTTCGCTTGTTGAAACAACCTGCCCCGCCGCATTTTTAATGGTTACGGTTACTTTATCCGCCGGGCTTTCTAACATTAAGCCAGCAATAGCACCGTTGGTTTTGCCCTCCGAATCCACCGCAAGCGGCAAAGAATTGCCCGGCACCAGCACATTTTTGCCGATTAAAGCTGCCGCTTGCAAAGATTGCGAATCGTTAAAACTTTTCAACAAGGTTTGCAAACTGGTATTCACACTTTGAATGCCCGAAACCATATTGATTTGCGAAAGTTGGCTGGTTAATTCCGAATTTTCCAAAGGATTAAGCGGGTCTTGATTTTGCAGTTGCGCCATCAAAAGCGTTAAAAATTGCTCTTGCATCGCTTCTGCCGTTGATGTGTTCTTAGAGGACGCAGAGGTTGTTGTTACGCCATTTGCCTTGTTGATGGCATCAAACATTGCGCTGGCTGTGCTTGTGCTGCTCATTTTTCGCTCCTTAAAACTTTTAAAAATCCACGGTCAACTTAAAATTTTTTTAAGATTGCCCGATTTGAATGGTTTGCAAAATCAAACTTTTGGTGGTGTTTAACACTTCCACATTGCTTTGATACGAGCGTGAGGCGGAAATCATATTCGCCATTTCTTCCACCACATCCACGTTCGGGTATTCCACATAACCTTGCTCATTGGCGGCGGGGTTTTTGGGATCAAACACCATTCGGCCGGGGGCACTTGATTCCACAATTTGTTGCACACGAACACCGCGCGCCGCAGAATTCATACAGTCGCTTGGCTGATTAGACAAAGGCGCGGCTTCAAAAACCACTTGTTTGGCTTTGTAAGCTTGACCTTTTTCATTCACTATGCTATCCACGTTCGCCAAATTAGACGCCGTGGTGTTTAAACGAATGGATTGCGCCATCATCGCGCTGCCCGAAATTTTAAAAACGTTCATCAAATTCATTTTGCTTCACCTTTTATTGCGTGTTTGCCATGGCATCGCGCAAGCCTTGGATTTTTTGTGAAATAAACTGCGTCAAAATCTGATATTGCAAGGAATTTTCCATAAACTTCGTGCGCTCCACGTCCATTTCAACCGTGTTGGAATCTACTGCGGATTGAAATTCTTGGTGGTATTTCACAGATAAATCCGCCAAAGGAATTTCCAAATGGCGCGCGTTGGTTGTTTTTAAAGGCAAAGCGCCGCCTTCTTCTGGCGGCGTGATGGGATTCAAAGCCTTTTGCATTTCGCTTTGAAAATCAATATCGCGCGCTTTGTAATAAGGCGTATCCGCATTGGCAATGTTGGAAGCCAAAATTTCTTGGCGTTTGACTCGCAAATCCAAGGCTTTGAAAAACGGCACCATTTCGGTTTGAAAACGCGTGGACATTTTAAAAAAATCCTTTAAAAACAATTTGTTGCAGTTAAATAGCAATTTTTGTTCCACGTTTTCAAAAAAAAACAGCGTCTACCGTGGATTTTTGCTTTTTCCACGGTAAACGCTAATTTTTTTTGATTTTTTAAGTTTTTTAAGACGCTGGCAAAACGGCAACGGGCGGCAAAATCTGCGGATTTGGGTTTTTATAAAGGGTAAAAATTTCACCACCCACATTGGGAATTGCCCATTCGGCAGGCAATCGCACAGCAAACATATTGGGCAACAGCACAAAATCAATGCTTTTTAAGGCATAAGATTGCGGCGGAAACTGCGTCCAATTTTGCGTGAAACTGCGGCTCAAAACAGCAATGGGAATGTCTGAGACAACGGCGTTTTTGGCAAATTGTTGCAAATCAAGTAGCGTGTGAATGCCAACGGTGGCAACGTTTTTGTAGTTTAAAAAATTGTCCGTCAAAGCCAAAGGACGTGTCGGCGCTTCCCCCAAAATCAAAAAGTTTTTATCAAAGTTTTGAAGAATAAAATCCGCAATTTTCTGCGTTTGGGCAATTTCTTCTTGCCGCACGCCATATTTAAACGGCAACATCAACATTGCCCAAGCATTATTAAAAACCTGCAAGGCACAAAAAACAATCAAAAATATTTTTAAAACTTGCCGAATTTTATTTTTAAAGAAAATAAAATAAATCGCAAAAATATTTAAAACAAATAAAACGATTTTAAAAATTAAAACTTGGTTTTTTGTGCTTTCTGATTCAAACACTGACAACAAATAATTTAACACATTTTGTTCAATATAAGAAAAATCCGCAACACCTTGATAAAGTGTTAAAATAAAGGCAAGCGGAATAATGAAAAACAAGGTTTTAATTTTTGGTGGTAATTTTAATTCTGACTGTTCAAAAAGCGATGCCATAATAATAAAAAACAAAATCCAAGCGTATAAAACATAACGCAACAATGCTCTTGGATTATACATAGAAAAAAAATCAAAATCTTCCCGCACAAAAACAAAATAAGCAACGGCGGCAGCAGTGAAAATTATCATCAACCACAAAAAAACAAATAATTTTTGAGAGTTGTCATTTAAATTTTTAAAACAAACAAAAGGCAACAAAGCGCCAAAAAATCCGGCACCAAGGATAATTTGCACCAAAAAATAAAAAAACGAATAAATTAAATAAATTGGGCGACCGTCTAAAAACAAAACATAAGAATCGGATTGGTTATAAAAATCGCCAAAACCTTTGAAAATTGTGAATTTAAATAAGAGAAAAAGCAACAAAAAACCCAAAGCAAAAAAAACAAATGATAAAAAAGCGTTTTTTGATTTTTTGAAAAATTGAAAAATAAAAAAGGACGGCAACAATAAAATGGCAATCTCTTTGCACAAATAGCCAAAATAACAAAGAACGCCAAACGCAAAGGCGGCAAGCGCCGTTTTTGTAGACAATTTTTTGTTTTCACTAACAATTAAAAAATAAAATAACCAAAGAGAAAGTGGTAAAAACAAAGTTTCGCTCATAAATGTTTGGGAATAATTGAAATCAGGCAAAAAAATAGAAAAAATCAAAACACCGATGATTGTTTTATTTTTATTTAATATTTTTTTTGCAATTAAAAAAATTGGAAAAATAGAAGAAGCAACCAAAAACGCTTGAATACTCACCAAAACCATTTGGCTTTTGGTCCAAAAATACGGCATTAAAAAAACATTATACAATATTTTTTGAAAATGCGTTGGTAAATTATGCACCAAAAAACCACGCCCTTCGGCAAGATTCTGCGCCAACTGAAAATACAACAATTCATCGCGGTAAATGCTAAAAATGCGTGGATAATTGCAAAATATAAAACGCAAGCAAAAACTTAAAATAAATAAAGCCAACAACCAAAGAATTAAATTCTGTTTTTCAAAATTTTTAATTCTTTTAAAAACAAAAAATAAAACACCTGCGGCAAATAATAAAAGGGTGTATTTTTTAAATTCTTTTAACGCCAACAAAATCTGCGGTGTTTCAGAAGATAAATTAAGTTGGTATTGATTTTCTAAATAACTTAAAAAAAACGTTTGGAAATTTCCCGTGGATAATGCGGCGTAAAAAACGCCGCATAAAATCAAATAAAACGCCAAACAAAAAACGGATTTTTGATTTTCCACGGTAAACGTTGAATTTTTTTAAGCCACATTTTCCAAAAACGCCACAATGGTGCCTAAAACGCGGTCTCTGGCATCAAATTGCGGAGAATGGCGGCAAGAATCCAAAACCAAAAGGCGTGTTTGCGGGGCTTCATTGGCAATCACTTCAATTTGTTTCAAAGTGGCGTATTCATCTTGCCTGCCTTGAATAGCCAAAAGCGGCACGGTGATTTTTTTCAAATCATCCACAATATTCCACGTTTTGTGTTCATCAGATAACCACACGCCACTCCATTCTTCAAACACCCGCACGGGGTCTTTGTGGTGTTTTGCCAAACCGCGCCGCCAATGTGTGGTTTTGAATTGCAAAACGGCATCTTCCAATGAGGTTTTCATCATTGGCTCATGGAATTCGTGCGGCGCCATCACAATGGCGGCAGATAATTTTTGCGGAAAACTTGCGGCATAAATTAAGGTAATGGAGCCGCCATCGCTGTGCCCCAAAATCACAGGGTTTTCAATTTTTAAATAATCCAAAAAAGCAGGTAGCGTTTGTTGCGCTTCACGGTGTAAGTAATTGGTGCGTCTGGGTTCAGGATAATTTTGCGAATTGCCATAACCCGGGCGAGAAAAGGCAATAACGCGTCTATTTGTCCATTTTGCCAACACCTGCGGAAACTCGCGCCACATGGTGATGCAACCCAAGCCTTCATGCATTAAAACGATGGGCTTTTTGTGGTCATTGTGCCCCCATTCCTTGTATTCCAAGCGGAGATTGTTGATTGTTGCAAACTTCATTTTCAAAAATCCACGGTCAACGTTAAAAGATTTTCAAATTTTACCCAAAAAAAATGCCCGAGAAACTCGGGCATTCTTTTTTTAGTTTCATTAAACCACCCCTTGTTGGCGCATGGCATCTGCCACTTTCACAAAACCGGCAATGTTGGCACCATTGACATAGCTCATTTTGCCGCCTTCTTTGCCGTATTCCAAACAGCTTGAATGAATGGCTTGCATAATGCCTTTTAAACGTGCATCGACTTCTTCGCGGCTCCAAGACAAACGCAAGGCGTTTTGACTCATCTCCAAACCCGAAGTTGCCACGCCGCCTGCATTGCTTGCTTTGCCCGGGGCATAAAGCACGCCCGCATTTTCAAATACGCGCACCGCTTCCAAAGTGGAAGGCATATTCGCGCCTTCGGCAACACATTGCACGCCATTTTGCACAAGTTTTTCAGCGTCTTTGCCGTCCAACTCATTTTGGGTGGCGCAAGGCAGCGCAATATCCGCTTGAATATCCCAAGGACGTTTGCCTTCTAAAAATTGTGCGCCCACGGCTTTGGCGTATTCAGAGGCACGAGCGCGTTTGACATTTTTGATTTCCAACAAGGTTGCCAATTTTTCAGGTGTAAAGCCGGCTTCATCCAACACGGTGCCAGAAGAATCAGAAACGCTAATCACTTTGGCGCCCAATTGCATGGCTTTTTCAACGGCATATTGCGCCACATTGCCCGAACCAGAAACCAACACGCGTTTGCCATCAAACCCCAAACCTTTGGTTTTGAGCATTTCATCGGCAAAATAAACCACGCCGTAACCGGTGGCTTCGGGGCGAATTAAAGAACCGCCAAAACTCAAACCTTTGCCCGTGAAAACGCAATCGGCACGGTTGGCCAATTTTTTATACATTCCAGCAATAAAACCAACTTCTCTGCCGCCCACACCAATATCGCCAGCGGGCACGTCTGTGTCTGAACCAACATGGCGGAAAAGCTCACTCACAAATGCTTGGCAAAAACGCATCACTTCGTTATCCGATTTGCCTTTGGGGTCAAAATCCGAGCCGCCTTTGCCGCCGCCCATCGGCAACGTGGTTAAAGCATTTTTGAAAGTTTGTTCAAAAGCCAAGAATTTTAAAATGGACAACGTCACGGACGGATGAAAGCGCAAACCGCCTTTGTATGGCCCGATGGCATTGCTGTGTTGAATGCGGTAACCGCGATTAACCTGCACTTGACCTTTGTCATCCACCCATGAAACGCGAAACATAATCACGCGTTCAGGTTCCACCAAACGTTCCAAAAGGCTTTGTTCGGCAAATTGTGGATTTTTGCTGATAAAAGGCCACAAGCTTTCCATAACTTCTGTTACCGCTTGCAAATATTCCGGTTGCCCGGGATTTTTGGCTTCAACGCCTTTGACGAAGTCGCCAACATTGCTGTATTTCACTTATTTTCTCCTCAAAAAAATGAAAAAAACCGGTTTTTTGTTCAACCAAAAAAACCGGTTTTGAATTTTAAAACTTTTTCAAACTTTTTTTAGCGAAATTGGCAAGCCCTTAATGCGTGTTTTGGCAAGTTTTTTTGCAATTTTTCCCGCCAACTTTTCAGGCAATTCCACCAAACTGAATTCGCTTTTCAAACGTATATGCCCAATATTTTGGGAAGAAACGCCGCTTTCATTCGCAATGGCGCCCACAATATCGCCCGCTTTCACGCCGTGCGATTTGCCAACTTCTAGGCGAAAAGTAAGCCATTCATCGTTATCAAAAAACTCGGATTTTTTGTTGTTTTTTTGTTTATCCACGGTAAACGATGATTTTTTTTCAAAATCCGCTGATTTTTTTACCGATTTTTTAAGCTTCTTTTGCGTTTTTTCCGCTTTTTCCGCTTTTTCTTCATTCCACAACAAAAGCGGTCGACCTTCCTGCGCCATAAATGCCAAAGCGGCGGCAATGCTTGGCAATTCGTCTTTTTCCAAGGTTAATTCTTTAATCAAATTTTGAAAAAAGGACAAATCTTCCTTTTCGCGCGTTGCCAAAATGCGTTCTTTAAAATCATTGACGCGGCGGCTTAAAACATCCGCGCGCGTAGGCAATGCCAAAGGTTCAAGGTTAGCCTTTGTGGTGCGCTCAATGGTTTTGAGCATGCGCATTTCGCGCGGTGAAACAAACAAAATAGCGTGCCCTGCTCTGCCAGCTCTGCCGGTTCTGCCGATGCGGTGAACGTAACTTTCAGAATCATAAGGAATATCGTAATTAATCACGTGGCTAATGCGCGCAACATCCAGCCCGCGCGCGGCAACATCGGTGGCAATCACAATATCAAGTGCGCCGTTTTTCAACTGTTCAATGGTGCGCTCGCGCATCATTTGATTCAAATCGCCATTCAACGCCGCTGCCGCAAAGCCGCGCGCTTGCAGTTTGTCTGCCAATTCCACGGTTTGGGTTTTGGTGCGAACAAAAATAATAGCGGCGTCCAAATCTTCTTCCACTTCCAAAATGCGCGTTAAGGCATCCAACTTGTGCAAGCCGCTAACCTGCCAAAAACTTTGATGAATGGCTTCTACCGTTGCGGTTTTGGATTTAATGCGAATTTCAACGGGTTCTTTTAAATAATTTTCTGCCACGCGGCGAATGGCTTGCGGCATTGTGGCGGAAAAAAGTGCCGTTTGGTGATTGGGCGGCAACAAATCCAAAATTTTTTGCACTTCTTCTATAAAACCCATGCGCAACATTTCATCGGCTTCATCCAGCACAACGCTTTGAATGGCTGATAAATCCAAAGTTTTGCGCTCCAAATGGTCAATCAAGCGCCCGGGTGTTGCCACAATCACCTGCGCACCGCGTTTTAATTGCTTAAACTGCACGGCGTAAGACTGCCCGCCATAAAGCGGCAAAACTTGAAAATTCTTTAAATAAACCGCGTAACTTTGAAACGATTCAGACACTTGCAAAGCCAATTCGCGCGTGGGCGTTAAAATCAAGGCTTGCGGCGCATTTGAAGACAAATCAATTTTTTCCAAAATCGGCAAAGCAAATGCCGCCGTTTTGCCTGTTCCGGTTTGCGCAATGCCCAAAACATCAGCGCCTTTTAAAAGTGCGGGAATGCACTGCGCTTGAATGGGCGAAGGCGATTCAAAACCCAAATGCGCCAAGGCTTCCAAGAGTTTGTCGTTGAGTCCTAATGCCAAAAAAGAATGTGTTGCCATAAAAAAATCCTTCAAAAAACATTTTTCCACGGTAAACCGCCATTTTTTTTCAAAAAAATTTGGTGTTTACCGTGGAAAATCGCCATTTTAAACGCACAAAGCAAATCCGCCGCCGTGCGTTCTAAAATTGGTTGTTTGCCCAACATAAAGCCGCGCGGCAAAATGCAAAACTTCGTTTTGGTAAACATAAGCGCGAATGTCGGCTTTCATTGGTAGCTTTTCGCCATCCACATGGATTGGATGAACAGACGGCGGCACAAGGCTTTGCGCCAAATAATTGCCTTTTAAAATTTCAGCAAAAACCTTTTTGGTAACTTTATCGCCCCGATACACCGCGCGGCTGCCAAAACCATCAAAAGGTTTAAAAAACAAAGATTTGCGGCGATTCCAAAAATCTTCTGAATTCACTTTTTCCATCAGTGGAATCATATTTTTTAATGCTTCAAATTCGCGCAAAATCATCAAGTTGTCTTTTTTTGCCAAGCGTTGATAATGCGCCGGATTGGGTGAAATACAAGCGAGATTTTCTTCAAAAGCACGCTTTAAAACAGCGTTTTTGGGTTCATTCAAATAAAAATCGGTTAAGCGGTTATAAACCAAATCAATTTTTTTGCCATTTAAAAACAAAGCGTTGTCAAAAATTTTGAAATCAGCAGGTTCAGCAATCAAACATTCAATTCCTGATTTAGCTAATAAAAATTGTGCGATTTGAAATTCGGGATAAAGAAATTGCGATGTTGGTGATTCATCAACAATGGCAAGCGTTTGAAGCGATTGGGAATGGCCTGCAAATAAGCGCCATTCGTTTTGAAACATCAAAATCAAATGTTGCGCCAAACGTTGCGATTCTTCGGTTTTGCCGTTTTTTGCCAACAAAGCCACATTCAAAAATGCCCCGCCGGCGTTGGTGTTGATTTCAATGAGTTGTGCGGCGGCATCGTCATTTGTTAAATGAAAATCAAAACCCATCAACACGCCATCGGTTCGGGCATTGGGCAATTTTTGCCAATCTTGCAAAGCGCCGATTTTTTCCAAAAATACTGACGTTTTTTGAATGGCGGCAACCGATTCCACAAAATGTTGAATATGCTGCTTGGCTAATTTTGGCAAATGAATGTTTTCAGCGGCAAAAAATTGCGGATGTTCTTGGCAAAATTTACAAAAATCCACGGTCAACGCTCCGTTTTTTTTAAGAATCCAAACTCGCCAAAATCGCGGCGATGCGCGAACGCGCGGCATCGCCCTTGATTTTTTGCGGCGCTTCAAAATGCAAACCCATTTCATTAATAAAACGTGAAGGCGGATTCATCACACGCTCGCGTTTTTCCTTGCGCCATTTGGAAACGCTAACTTTTAAAACCTCTTGCGCGCGCGTGATGCCAACATACATTAGGCGGCGTTCTTCATCCACGTCTGAATCGCGATGCGGCAAAATGCCTTCTTCCACGCCCACCAAATAAACAAAGGCAAACTCCAAACCCTTGGCGGCGTGCAAGGTGGAAAGCTGCACGGCATCAATGTTTTTGTCTTTGCGCTCAATTCCAGTTAAAAGCGAAATATTTTGCACTGCCGCGTTTAAAGAATCGCCTCTTTCTTCCAACCAGTCTATTAAATCCAACAAGTTGGCAAAGCGCGATTCTGCGGTTTTGTCGTCTTTATTTTTAAGCCACGATTCATAATGAATTGCCGCTAAAAAACTGGGCAACACGCTTTTTGCCGATTCCGTTTTGGCGCGTTTGGAAAAAACGTCAATTAGTTTGACAAATTTTTCCAAAGCGACAAAAGCGGATTTGCTCAACATTTCAGAATCGGAAAACAACGGCGCATTAACCATTTTTTGCGCCGCTTCCAAAAAGGACAAATGCTGCCGCGCGGCAAAGTTGCCCAAGGTTTGCAATGCCGCCGTGCCAATGCCACGCGTTGGGGTATTGACCGCACGCAAAAAAGCCGGGTCATCGTTTGCATTCAAAAACAAGCGCAAATACGCCGCCAAATCTTTAATCTCCGTTTTTTCAAAAAACGATTGTCCGCCTGAAATCACATAAGGAATTTGCCGCGCGCGCAAGGCTTCTTCAAAAGGTTTTGCCAAATGATTCGTGCGATACAAAATCGCAAAATCGGCAAAGCGTTTTTTGCAACTGGTTTTGCTCAAAAATAAATCAGCCACCACGCTTTCGGCTTCGCGCTCAAAATCGGCAAATTCTGCCAAACGAATTTTTTCGCCCGAACCTTTTGCCGACCACAATTTTTTGCTGAAAAAATCTTCGCTTTTATTATTTAAAATCAAAGCATTAGCCGCATTTAAAATGCTTTGTGTGGAGCGGTAATTTTGCTCCAACTTGATGATTTTTAAAGTTGGAAAATCCACGGTCAACCGTTCTAAATTTTGAATATCCGCACCGCGCCACGCGTAAATGGATTGGTCATTGTCGCCCACCACCGTAAAAGCACCGCGCGCACCCGCCAACAACTTAAAAAGCGCGTATTGAATGGCGTTGGTATCTTGGTATTCATCAACCAAAAGGTAGCGCAAACGATTTTGCCATTTTGCCAACACCTCGGTATTTTGCTGAAATAAAACAAGCGGCTGACGAATCAAATCGTCAAAATCCACAGCGTGGTAAGCCTTTAAGGCTTTTTGGTAAGCGTTGAAAATGGGAATGCTTTTGCGTTCAAAATCTGATTCTGGGGCAACATCAAAAGCCGATAAATTCGCATTTTTCCAACGAGAAATTAAAGATTGCAAAAAATCCAAATCACGCGGGGCAAAGTTTGGCGCCAAATCGTGCAAAAGCGCCTTGGCATCAGAAGCATCAAAAATAGAAAAATTCTTTTTAAGATTGAGCGCTGCGGATTCTTCGCGCAAAATCTTCACGCCTAATGCGTGAAAGGTTGAAATTTGCAATGCTTTGGCTTTTTTGCCCAGAATTGCCGCCAAGCGTTCGCGCATTTCTGTTGCCGCTTTGTTGGTAAAAGTAACGGCGGCAATTGATTCAGGCGCAAAACCCATTGACTCCACCAGCCAAGCGATTTTTTGCGTGATTACGCGCGTTTTGCCCGAACCTGCGCCTGCCAAAACGAGTAGCGGATTTTCTAAATGAAAAATCGCTTCTTGTTGCGCGGGGTTTAATTGCATTTTGGATTTTCCTTGCAAACGGCGCACTGCGCGTCCTTTTGGATTTTGATTTTTTGGAATTTTAAATTTTTAAAATCAAAGGTTAATAAAAAAGGCGGCGATTCTAAACCCGTGATAATTTTAAGCGCAATGCCAGCTTGAAGCGTGCCGATAACACCCACAATCGGCGCAAAAACGCCCGAATCGGCACAGCGAATTTCATCACTTTGCGCGGTTTCATCAAAAACGCAAGAATAACAAGGTGCGTTGGTATTTTGAAAATCGCTGACAAAAACCTGCCCTGCAAATTGAATGGCAGCGCCGGCAACCAAAGGCTTTTTGTGTTCAAGCGCCGCGCGATTGATGGCGTAGCGCGTGGGGAAATTATCCGAACAATCCAAAATCAAATCGTGTTTTGGCACAAGCGCGCGCAAAATTTCATCTGTGATTTTTTCAGACACCGCCACAATTTTGGCAGTCGGGTTAATGGCAACAAGCGTTTTTTTTGCCGACTCGGCTTTGTTTTTGCCGATAGCCTGCGTGGTGTGGATAATTTGGCGTTGCAAATTAGAAAGTTCTACGCAATCGTTATCGACAATGGTTAAATTCACGCCAGAAGCCGCCAAATAAAGCGCTGCCGCCGAACCCAAGCCGCCTGCGCCAATTTGCAACACCCGCGCATTGGCCATCTTTTCCACACCACCAATGCCGATTTCATCCAACAACACATGCCGCGCATAGCGCAATAACAATTCATCTGCCATTTTTTATCACCTTTGAATAGTCGGCATTTTACCCAATGGCAATGAATAAAAAATTGCAAACATCCACGGTAAACCACAAGTTTTTTTGAAAAAAATGCTCGGTTTACCGTGGAAAACTGCGAAAATTTGCACTTTTTTAAGGAAGGATTGCAAATGCGCAAGCATAATTTTACGGCGGGACCAGCCGCACTCCCCTTGCCTGTTTTGGAACAAATTAAAGCAGATTTGCCCAATTGGAATGCGCTTGGCGCAAGTGTGATGGAAATTTCACACCGCTCATCCGACTTTGCCAAAATCTTAAACCAAGCAGAATCAAACTTGCGCGAATTGTTAGGCGTGCCAGACGATTACGCCGTTTTGTTTTTGCAAGGCGGCGCCTTGTTGCAGTTTTCAGTCGTGCCAATGAACTTGGCTTGTGACCGCTCGGCAGATTTTATAATCACAGGCGCTTGGTCGCAAAAAGCCTTTGCCGCAGCGCAAAAAATTAATCCAACAATGCGCATCGCCGCAACAACCGAATCGTCTGGTTTTACAACTTTGCCCACCGCCAAAGAAATCCAATTAAACCCCAACGCCGCTTATTTGCACCTTTGCACCAATGAAACCATTCACGGTGTAGAAATTGCCCCCGAACAGCTCGCCACCGTGCCAATGCCCGTTGTGGCGGATATGTCTTCACACATTTTGTCGCGCCCTTGCGAGGTTAATAAATTCGGCGTGATTTATGCTGGCGCACAAAAAAATATTGGTCCTTCGGGTTTAACGCTTGTCATTATTCGCCGCGATTTGTTGGGACTAGCACCTTTGAATACGCCCAATCTTTTGGATTACGCACAACTCACAGAAAACCACTCCATGCTCAACACGCCGCCAACCTTTGCAATTTATGTGGCGAATCTCGTTTTTGAATGGTTAAAAAATTTAGGCGGCGTTAAAGCCATTGACAAAATCAACGCACAAAAAGCCGAAAAACTCTACCGCACAATTGATGAGTCGGGCGGTTTTTATATCAACAAAGTAGAAAAATCCTGCCGTTCCCGCATGAATGTGCCGTTTTTGTTAAAAGACGAACGGCTAAACGATGCCTTTTTAAAAGAAAGTTTAAACGCCGATTGTTTGGGCTTAAAAGGACATCAATCCGTGGGCGGTTTTCGCGCATCGCTTTACAATGCCGTCTCGTTTGAATCGGTTAGCGTTTTATGCGAATTTATGCAGGATTTTGCCAAAAGAAAGGCTTAATCATCTGCGTTTTTTTTGGATTTTCGGGCAGATTTTTTCAGCGGTTTTTCAACGGGTGGCGCAAGCAAATGTTTGGCAACGGATGCCAAATCTGGAAAAACTTGCGTGTTTTTGGGCAGTTGCGCGTTATCAAAAGTGATTTTGCCCTTGCCCGTTAAAACCAAAAAAGGCGCGCAACCTGCGGCAGATGAAGCTTCCAAATCACGCAAGGAATCACCTACCGCAGGCACTTCGTGCAAATCTACATCAAAGGTTGAAGCAATTTCTTTAAACATGCCATCTTTGGGTTTGCGGCAAGCGCATTGGTCTTCGGGCGTGTGCGGGCAGAAAAAAATCGCTGTAATTTGTCCGCCCAAGTTGGCAAGCGCTTGGTGCATTTTGTTGTGAATGCGATTCAAAGAATCCATATCAAATAAACCGCGCCCCAAACCCGACTGATTGGTTGCCACCACCACGCGGTAGCCATTTTGCGACAAGCGCGCAATTGCTTCTAATGAACCGGGAATAGCTTTAAATTCTTCTGGGCTTTTGATGAATTGGTCGGAATCTTCGTTGATGACTCCATCGCGGTCAAGAATAATGAGTTTTTGCATGCGTTTTTCAAAAAAAAGATTGGTTTACCGTGGAAAATAACAAAATCCACGGTCAACGCCAAATTTTTTTCACCTTGACTCGATCAAGTGAAGTGCATAAAATCGCCTATTTTCTTTTGTTGAGTATTGTTATGAAAACCTTTTCCGCTAAGCCGCAAGATATTACGCGCGAATGGTTTGTGGTGGATGCCACAGATAAAGTTTTGGGGCGTTTGGCAAGCCAAATCGCCTTGCGTTTGCGTGGCAAACACAAAGCAATTTACACGCCGCACATGGACACCGGCGATTTTATTATTGTAACCAACGTCGACAAATTGGTTGTAACCGGCAATAAAGCAACGGATAAAAAATACTTTCGCCATTCGGGTTATCCGGGCGGCATTTATGAAACCACGTTTAAAAAAATGCAAAATCGTTTTCCGGGCAGAGCCTTGGAAATTGCCGTCAAAGGTATGCTTCCCAAAGGGCCGCTTGGTTATGCAATGCTTAAAAAATTAAAATGCTATGCGGGCAACACGCATCCGCATTCCGCACAACAACCCAAAGTTTTGGAAATTTAAGGATTTAAAAAATGGCAGAATCGTTTTTTTACGGCACCGGCAGACGCAAAAGCGCTGTGGCGCGCGTTTTTATGAAACGCGGCAAAGGTGCTTTTGAAGTCAATGGCAAACCGGTGGATGAATTCTTTTCGCGCGAAACCGGCAGAATGATTGTGCGTCAAGCCTTGGCATTGGTTGGTCAATTGAATGCTTTTGATATTAAAGTGAATGTTCACGGCGGCGGAGAATCTGGTCAAGCAGGCGCTGTTCGCCACGGCATTACGCGTGCTTTAATTGCTTATGATGAAAGCTTAAAACCGCAATTGTCCAAAGCGGGTTTCGTTACGCGCGATGCGCGCGAGGTGGAACGCAAAAAAGTGGGTTTCCACAAAGCACGCCGCCGCAAACAATTCTCCAAGCGTTAAAACTTGGCAATTTTGGAACTTTTTGGCGTTTTTTCATTCTTATAAAATTTTTCAAAAAGGATGCGAAAGATGGCAGATACAGAAAACCCCGTTTTGATTTTTTCCGACAATGCGGTTTTAAAAGTGCGCGAGTTGATTGAAGAAGAAGGCAATCCTTCTTTGAAATTGCGCGTTTTTGTTACCGGCGGCGGTTGCTCGGGGTTTCAATACGGCTTTACCTTTGAAGAAGAAGCCAATGAAGACGATACTTTGGTGGAAAAAGGCGGCGTTACCTTGCTGATTGACCCGATGAGTTACCAATATTTGGTTGGGGCGGAAATTGATTATTCCGAAGGATTAGAAGGTTCGCAATTTGTAATTCGCAACCCCAACGCTGTGACCACTTGCGGGTGTGGTTCGTCTTTTTCGGTATAAAAATGCAATTCCTTTCAACAACAACCCGCAACATTGCGGGTTTTTTTTAAACTTTTAAAAATTTTTTGGCGTTGACCGTGGATTTTTTAAAATGATGAATACAGACGAACAAATGGCGTTGATTACGCGCGGAATCAGCGAACTCATTAATGAAAACGAATTAAAAGAAAAACTCAAACAACAAAAACCTTTGAAAATCAAAGTCGGTTTTGACCCCACCGCCCCCGATTTGCATTTGGGGCACACGGTTTTAATCAACAAAATGCGGCATTTTCAAGATTTGGGGCACGAAGTTTTGTTTCTCATCGGCGACTTCACCGGCAAAATTGGCGACCCTTCGGGCAAAAACACCACGCGCCCGCCATTGACCACCGAGCAGGTTTTGGAAAATGCCAAAACTTACCAAGAACAAATTTTTAAAATTTTGGATGCAAACAAAACCCAAACCCTTTTTAATTCCACTTGGATGAATGCTTTGGGCGCGGATGGGATGATTCGCTTGGCATCGCACTACACCGTTGCGCGCATTTTGGAGCGGGATGATTTTCAAAAACGCTTTAAAAATCAAACGCCTATTGCCATTCACGAGTTTTTGTATCCGTTGTGCCAAGGCTATGATTCGGTTGCCTTAAAAGCCGATGTGGAATTGGGCGGCAATGACCAAAAATTCAATTTAATTGTGGGCAGAGAACTGCAAAAATCTTACGGATTGCCGCCGCAAAACATTCTTACCGTCCCGCTATTAGAAGGTTTGGACGGCGTCAATAAAATGTCCAAATCGCTTGGCAACTATATCGGCATTTCCGAGCCGCCGCGGGAAATCTTCGGCAAGGTGATGTCTATTAGCGATACGTTAATGTGGCGTTATTACGAATTGCTTTCATTTCGGGATTTAAAAGAAATCGCAACGTTTAAAAAAGAAGTGGAAAACGGCAGAAATCCCAAAGAAATCAAAGTGTTGTTGGCAAAAGAATTGACGGCGCGTTTTCATAGCGCAAAAGCAGCCGAAGAAGCCGCAACGGAATTTGAAGCGCGATTTAAAGCCGGCGTGCTGCCAGACGATATGCCCCAAATCACGCTCCTTTTAAAAGACGGGGCGCTGCTTTCCCAAATCTTAAAAAATGCGCAGTTGGTCGCCAGCACCAGCGAAGCGCAACGGATGATTCAACAAGGGGCGGTGAAAATCAACGGGGAAAAGCTCGCCGAAAATGTAACAATTTCAGAATCCGAAATCGTGGCGCAGGTTGGTAAACGCAAGTTTGCGCGGATTTTGTTGAAATAATTACTTACATTTTGCAAAGCACATTCAAAAGCACTCAGGCTACCATTGCCTTATCAAAAAACATCTAGGAGAGTAACAAAATGAATGTGAATATCAAACGTTTTTTGGCAACAAGCGCCGTGGCGCTTGCCTTGCCCTTGGCGGGCAACGCCATTGCGGGTTGCGGTGGTTTTGGGCCAGACGATGATTGTTTTGGTGGATACAAAAAACACCAAAAACACCACTTTGCTGGGCTCAATTTAACGGAAAAGCAAAACGACCAAATTTTTGCCATCCAACACAATGCCGAACCGCAGTTGCGCAACAAAATGAAAACCTTGCGCGATTTGAAAAAGCAAATGTTTGAATTGCGCAAAACCAATGATTATTCCTTGGATTCCGCAAAAGACCTGCAACGCAAAATCAACGCCGCGCGCGGCGAATTGGATTTGTTGCGGTTAGAAACCGATTACGCCGTGTTCAATGTTTTAACGCCTGAACAAAAAGCGCAAACGCGCCAAGCGCCGCCGCCTTTTGAAAGAGCTAAAAAAGGCAAGAAAGGCGATAAGCGCGGTCCCGCTCAACAATGGCAAGGCGCTCCGGGCAATCCCTTTATGCCGCCTTGGATGCACGATTTGCCCGATGCCCCAATGCCAATGCCCGCTCAACCTCCCGCAGCACCTGTTGGCAAAGCAGCACCTGCGCCCGCCTCCGCTGCGGCAGGAAAAGCGCCCACCAAAACCAATTGAGAGATTTGGTAAAACCCCAAGAGAAGCCGCCTTTTTGGCGGTTTTTGTATTAAAAAAATTCGCCCAAAATAAGCGATTTTCCACGGTGAACGCTTTATTTTTTTGAAAAAAATTTTAAGTTCACCGTGGATTTTTATAAAATTGCGCCATTGTTGCCAAAAAGGAAAAAGTCAAATGTTGGTTCAAGAAGAAACGTGGAAAAATCAAATCGCCCGCACTTATTTTCCAAAATTTATTTATGAACCTTTTGGCAAAATTGATTTTACTTTGCGCAATCAAAATGATGAGCATCATTTGTTATGGGCGGAAGCCAAAAAAGAAACGGCGGATATTTTCAATAGTTTTACGCAACTTGTTTTAACCATCGGCGTGGATCAAAAAAACGCAATCAAACCACCATTTTTGGCTGTTTTTGATTTTGAAAAAATCGCTTTTATTGAAACGCATTTTTTAAGCGATTTTTATGATTCTAATAAATTTAATGAAATCAGTTGGAATAAAATCACACCATCCAATTACAAAGCGCCAGAATTTGAAAAAATGAAAAGTCGCATTGAAACGATTATTTCAGAAAAAGCGCAACGTTTTTATTTTGAAAGTGATGAAAAAGATTTAAACGATTTTATTTTAAATTCGCTTAGTAAAGGCGAATTTAACCCAATTGAAATTGATGCGGATAATTTTGATTTTGTTTATTTAAAATGGCGGGAAAAAGTTTATAAAAAAGGAGTGATTAATTTTAATCGCTTGGAAAACTTTGAAAAAATGCGCAAGGAAATGACGCTTTTAGAAACGGATTTTTTCCTTGCCGATTTAATTAGCGATGGCGAGAAAACTTTGGAAGAAAACTTGCGGGTTTTGTTGCAAAGCAAAGAAAGTGGTGAACATTTTTATAAAATCAAACCTGAAATTAAAGGTTTGGCAGGAATGGATTTGAATTATTCTATTGAAATTATCAAACCCGAATTGCATTTGAATTTTTGGAAATCGTATAAAAGACCGCCTGCTGAAAAATTTTGGACGGAAATATTTAATCGGCGAGATAAATTAGCGCCGAGCGATATACGTGAGCGCAAAGGTGCATTTTTTACGCCTGCTGTTTGGGTAAAAAAAGCGCAAGAATATTTAAAAGATTCTTTGGGTGAAAATTGGGAAAATGAATATTATATTTGGGATTGCGCCGCAGGCACGGGGAATTTGTTGGTTGGTTTAAAAAATCCCGCCCGTTTATTTGCGTCAACTATTGATTTAAATGACGTGGAGATGATGAAACAAATTGTGAAAATGGAAAAAGAATCGGAGAGTGAAAATAAATTAGATTTATTAGAAAAACATATTTTTCAATTTGATTTTTTGAATGATGATTTTGAAAAATTGCCAAAAAACTTACAAAAAATTATTCAAAATGAACCTGAAAAATTGGTGATTTTTATCAATCCGCCGTATGCGGAAGCGGGCAACGCTCGGCACGTAACGCATACGGGTTCCAACAAAATTGCGGTCTCCAACACAAGTAAAGTTTGGGCAGAAAATCAAAATTTGGGACTTGGAATCCGTGAAACTTTTGCGCAGTTTTTTATCCGCATTTATAAAGAAATTCCCGGTTGTGTTTTGGCAAGTTTTTCAACATTAAAATATGTGAATGCCACGGCTTTTGTGCCATTTAGAAGAATATTCCTTGCACAATTTTTAAAAGGTTTTATTTGTCCATCTTATACTTTTGATAATGTTAATGGAAAATTTCCTATTGCTTTTGCTATTTGGAACACTTCTATTCAAAATAAAATA
>ERZ1035025.346-NODE-346-length-32992-cov-107.640495_pt1 | contig 32992 bp, 27 predicted proteins | sample MGYA00520619_ERZ1035025 | MGnify/ENA primary metagenome ERZ1035025 (study PRJEB33766, sample SAMN09781742) | gut metagenome | biome: gut microbiome | host: Homo sapiens | place: Madagascar | study: EMG produced TPA metagenomics assembly of the PRJNA485056 data...
TGGTTCAGCTCAACGAGAACAACGAGGAGGCTGGTCACAAGGTAGCTATGCAGGTTGCTGCTATGCGCCCTGTAGCTCTCGACGAGTCTTCAGTTTCTGAGGAGACTAAGAAGACTGAGCTCGAGGTTGCTGTTGCCAAGACTAAGGAAGAGCTCGTAGAGAAGGCTGTTAACGCTGCTTTGAAGAAGGCTGGCATCAACCCAGCTCACGTTGACTCTGAGGAGCACATCGAGAGCAACACCAAGAAGGGTTGGTTGACACCTGAGCAGGCTGAAGAGGCTCGCAACATCAAGAAGACTGTTGGTGAGGAGAAGGCTGCTACTTTGAACCCTACTATGATCCAGAACATTGCTAATGGTCGTCTGGCTAAGTTCTTCAAGGAGAACTGCCTCGTTGACCAGGAGTTCCAGTTCGGTGACGGTGACAAGCAGACTGTTGCTCAGTACCTCGCTTCTCAGAGCAAGGATCTCAAGATCGTTGCTTACCAGCGCTTTACTCTTGCTGCTGAGTAATCATTACTCAAAAGCAAGCGTTAATTTGACTTATAGTTAAATTAGAATACCCGGGAGTTATGAAGTTAAGCCTCGCTTTGCTTCTAACTCCCATTTCTTTTTTATATAAAAATTTGATGTTATGAAGATATTTGCCATCGGTATGAACTATACCGAACACAATAAATCGCTGCATGGTACGTTATCTAAACCAGAGCGTCCTGTCATCTTTACCAAGGCAGATTCTGCTTTGCTCAATAACGGCAAGCCTTTCTTCATCCCTGATCATCTGGGAAGAATAGAGTATGAAACCGAAGTGGTGGTCAGAATTTCCAAGTTGGGAAAGACCATTCCGCAGCGTTTCGCCCACCGCTATTACGATGCAGTAACCGTAGGTATCGACTTTACGGCACGCGAGATGCAGAAGAAACTGCGCGAGGCTGGACAGCCTTGGGAACTCGCCAAGGGATTTGATGGTTCTGCGGTTATCGGCGAATGGGTTGATATCCAGAAGTTCCGCGATATCCAGGCACTGCACTTCCGCCTCGACCTCAACGACAAGACCGTACAGGAAGGCTGCACGAGCGATATGCTCTACAAGGTAGATGAAATCATCTCCTACATCAGCCAGTACTTCACGCTCAAGACGGGCGACCTGCTCTATACCGGATGTCCTACAGGCTGCGGTCCTGTCAACATCGACGACCATCTCGTAGGCTATCTCGAAGACAGGAAGGTGCTCGATTTTCACTGTAAATAAACAATATTGCAAGTAATATATCGATATGAACATAACGAAGGTTTGGAAATACATGCTGCTGGCATGTCTGTTCATGCTGGTGGTTCCTGCTCAGGCACAGCGATTCTTCAATCTGACCTCTTCAGAAGTCAGAGTAGATTCCGTGTTGCCCCGTTTCGTGTATTCCATTCCTTTGACCGGTGCATATCGTGACTCCGTATATACCGTCAGCCTGAAATATGGCGAGTATATCGATATGACTGCCTCCGACATCGCCAATTACAACCGCCTGTCGGGTGTAGTTCCTCCTGAGCAGGTATTTCCACAGCAGCGGGTTACCGAATGCCGTAAGCAGGGCGTACTCCAGATAGATTTCAGTCCTGTCGTATTCCGCAATAACCGCCATCAGCTGCTGGTCAGCTTCATGCTCCAGGTAGATGCCCGTCCTCTGAAGCGCTCCGAGCGTTCCAGTCGAGGTTCTCTGTTGGCTAAGGGCAAAGTATCAGCCTTCACTTCTTCTGATGCTTTGCGCTCAGCTACCTCCCTTTATGCTTCCCATTCCGTCCTAGCCTCAGGCAGATGGGCGAAGATCAGAGTCAGCGAAACCGGTTTCCATCAGCTTACCGAACAGGTAGTGCGCCAGGCAGGCTTCTCCGATATCAGCAAGGTGAAGATTTACGGCTATGGCGGCAATCTGCAGAACGAAGCCCTTCTGGCGAGTGATCTGCAGGCTACCGACGATTTGCAGGAAGTTCCCCAGTGTATTGTAGACGGCAAGCATTATTTCTATGCCCGGGGTCCGGTTTCCTGGAAGTCAGAAACCGCCCTCCAGCGCGTCCGTAATCCTTATTCCGATTACGGCTACTATTTTATTACCCAGACCGATGGAGAGCCTCTGGTGCAGGATTCTGCCACCTTTGTCTCTTCCCATTATCCGCAGCCTTACGATTACCATTCCCTCTATGAGCCAGATGGTTACAGCTATTATCATGGCGGCAGAAACCTCTTCGATGCAGAAGAACTGAAGGTGGGCGATGAGAAGAAAGTGGTGATTACGAATACCACCGGTTCTGCGGCAGGCAAACTCTCCGTAGCCCTGACTACCGCCACAAACAGCGTGGCTCAGATACTGAAGAATGGCAAGGCTTTGGGCGAAATCACCCTTTCTCTCAAGGATGACAATCCGTTGGAGGATATATCTTACCTCAAGGCTACAGAGCGGGTTGCCACTTATCCCATTTCCGATTTCCAGGATAAGGATACCATCTCTATCAAGGTCTTGTCAGGTGCTTCCATCCGCCTCGATTATATCTCCGTAACGTGGGCAGAGCCTGGAAGCTGTGTCTTTACCGCTGCCAACCTGGCTGCCGGTGGAAAGATTCCGGCTGCCCAGTATGTCTACGGCATCACCAACCAGGATCATCATGCCGATGGAGCAGCCGATATGGTCATCATCATACCCGCCTCACAGAAACTGCTGAAACAGGCTCAGCGGCTGAAAGAATTTCATGAACAGCACGACGGACTGCGCGTTACCATCGTGCCTGCCGATGAACTCTATAACGAATTTTCTAGCGGTACTCCCGATGCCAACGCCTACCGCCGCTACCTGCGCATGCTTTCTGATAAGGCGCAGAGCGAGGCTGATATGCCGAAATACCTCCTGCTTTTCGGCGACTGCGTATGGGATAACCGCATGCTTACTACTGGTTGCAAAAACCTGAATCCTGACGATTACCTGCTGTGCTTTGAGAGTGAAAACTCCTTCAGTGCCGTATCCTGCTTCGTCAGCGACAGCTGGTTCGGTATGCTCGGCGAGGGAGCCGGACTGTATCCTAACCGTGAGCTGCAGGATGTAGCCGTAGGCCGCTTCCCGGTAACTTATGCAGAGGAAGCCAAGGTGCTGGTAGACAAGACCATCAGTTATGCCCAGAATGCCAATGCAGGCGCCTGGCAGAACACCCTGATGTTTATGGGCGATGACGGAAACGGAAACCTCCACATGCAGGATGCCGATGAGGTGGCAAATGATGTGCTCACCACCTATCCCGCCTATCTCGTCAAGAAGGTGATGTGGGATGCCTATACCCGCGAAACCTCCTCTTCGGGCAATACCTATCCCGAGGCAACGAGAATCATCAAGCAGCAGCAGGCTGCAGGAGCCCTCATTATGGATTATGCCGGACATGGCGATCCTACCCAGATGTCGCACGAATCGGTTCTGAAACTCACCGATTTTGCCGATTTCCGCAATACCAACCTGCCGCTCTGGGTAACTGCCTCCTGCGATATCATGCCGTTCGACGGACTCGAAGCCAACATCGGCGAATATGCGCTGCTCAACGAAAAAGGCGGCGCAGTAGCCTTCTATGGCACCACCCGTACCGTTTACGCCCAGTATAACAGACATATCAACCGTGCCTTCATCCACAGAGTGCTCAGTCTGGTAGACGGCAAGCCTGTCACGATAGGCGAGGCGCACCGACTGGCGCAGAACGACCTGGTGAGCGGCAACGTACCTAATTCCGGCTCTGATGTCACGGTAAACTATCTTCACTATTCCCTTCTGGGCGACCCGGCTCTTGCACTCAATCTGCCTATGCATCAGATTGTGGTAGATTCCATCAATGGCATTCCTGTTGCCGGAGCCGCAACCCTGCCGATGCTGAAGGCGGGCTCTATCGCCCGCATGGCAGGTCATATTGAGGGAGCAGACGACTTCCGTGGCGTCATCACCGCTACCGTAAGAGATTCCAAGGAGACGATTACCTGTCGCCTGAACGATACCAGCAAAGATGGCGCTGAGAAGGCTTTCGAATACAAAGACAGAACCAAGACCCTGTATCAGGGCACCGATAGCGTAAGAGGCGGCAAGTTTGCCTTCTCCTTTGCCGTTCCGCTGGATATCAATTATTCCAACCAGAGCGGTTTGGTCAACCTCTATGCGGTGAATACCGCCAAGACCCTCTCTGCCCACGGCTCCAGCGAGCAGTTTACGGTAGGCGAGAGCGAGGAGCAGAAGAACGATTCCATCGGTCCTTCCATCTACTGCTATCTCAATTCGCCTTCCTTCGTAGATGGCGGCAATGTCAACACCACTCCGTTCTTTGTGGCAAAGATAACCGATAAGGACGGAATCAATGCTGCAGGAAGCGGTATCGGCCACGACCTGCAGCTGGTGATAGATGGCGACATGTCGAAGACCTACGTGCTGAACAGCAATTTCACCTACGATTTCGGAACCTATACCAGCGGTTCCACCTATTACAGTATACCGCAACTGGAACCGGGCAAGCACGAACTCACCTTCCGTGCCTGGGATATCCAGAACAACAGTTCTACGGTGAAGCTCCGTTTCAATGTGGTGAAGGCACTGAGTCCGGCGCTCTTCGATGTGGGCGTAACTGCCAATCCGGCGAAGACCTCCACCACCTTCATCATCAGTCACGACCGCACAGAGAGCGATATGGACGTGGTGGTAGAAGTGTTCGATTCATCGGGCAGACAGCACTGGCGCCATTCCGAAAGCGGTGTACCTACCTCGGGCAGTTATACCGTAAGCTGGGACCTCACCTCCGATAGCGGCACCCCTCTGGGCACCGGCGTATATCTCTATCGCGTCAAGGTGGCGAGCGATGGCAGCAGCTACACCTCTAAAGTCAAGAAACTTATCATCATCAAATAAAAAATATATTTACAATGGCAATGAAAAGAATCTATAAGATATTCATTTTGGGATGTCTCGCTCTGATGACATCAGAAGTGAAGGCGCAGGATAAGAAAGATCTCTTCAATCCTGTGAACTATGCAGTTATTTCGCAAACCATAGCTCCTGATGCCCGTGGTGGCGGTTTGGGAGATGTCGGTGCGGCTACCGACCCTGATGTCAATTCCCAGTACTGGAATCCGGCAAAATATCCTTTCACCATTTCGCGTGCCGGTGTTTCGCTCAGCTTCACTCCTTGGCTGCGCTCGCTGGTCAATGATATGAATCTTGCCTATCTCTCTGGCTATTACCGTATTGGTGATTACAGCGCCGTATCGGCATCGCTCCGCTATTTCAATATGGGCGAAGTGTTTACCAGTCAGGAAGGTGCCGAGAGTGGCAAGGGTATGACCATCAATCCTTACGAGATGTCGGTCGATGTGGCTTATTCTCTGATGCTCAGCGAGAAGTTCTCTCTTGCTGCCGCCATCCGCTGGATCTATTCCGATATGCGCTTCGACTATACCGAAGATAATTCGCCTGCCTCCGCTTTCGCAGCCGATATTGCCGCCTATTACCAGAACTATGTGGTCATCGGCCAGCGCGAATGCCAGTTGGGTTTGGGCTTGAATATTTCTAACATCGGTAGTAAGATTACCTTCAGCGGCAAGGAGTATGGCGAGTTCCTGCCAGCCAACATGCGTCTGGGCGCCTCGCTGATGATTCCTATCGACGAATACAACCGTGTTACCCTGGCAGCCGATGCCAACAAGTATCTGGTGCCTACCGTTCCGAAGCAGGAAGAGGGTGAGGACAATTCAGAATATGAAGACCGTGTGCATCGTGAGTATGATGATATTTCGGGCATCAGCGGTATCTTCAAGAGTTTCAGCGATGCCCCTGGCGGTTTCAAGGAAGAGTTGGAGGAAATCAACTACGGTCTGGGTGCCGAGTATGTATACAATGATAAGTTTGCGCTCCGTGCCGGTTATCATCACGAGAGTCAGAGCAAGGGTAACCGCAAGTACTTCACCGTGGGTGCCGGTTTCAAGATGAATGTCTTCTCGCTCGATGCTGCCTATGTGGTGGCTACCGCCAAGAGCAACCCGCTCGACCAGACCCTCCGCTTCACCCTGTCGTTTGATATGGATGGACTGAAGGACCTCTTTAAGAGATAGTTCTTTAAGTTAATAGTTAATAGTTTATAGTTGATAATTTATAGATGTTTGGAGAAATATAATATGGATATACGTGTAGGATTTGGATATGATGTCCACAAGCTGGTGGAGAACCGCGACTTGTGGCTGGGAGGAATCAAGATAGATTATGAACTGGGATTGCTGGGCCACAGCGATGCCGATGTGCTGATACATGCCATTTGTGATGCCCTGCTGGGTGCCGCCAATATGCGTGATATCGGATATCATTTCCCGGATACGGCAGCAGAGACACTTAATGTGGATTCTAAGATTCTGCTCCGCAAAACGATGGAACTGATAGCTACCAAGGGTTATACACTGGGCAATATCGATGCCACAGTCTGTGCCGAACGCCCTAAACTCAACCCGCATGTGCCAGCCATGAAAGCATGTCTGGCAGAGGTGATGGGGGTAGATGAAGACCAGATATCCATCAAGGCAACAACCACCGAGAAACTCGGATTCACGGGCAGAATGGAGGGCATCTCCGCCTATGCCACCGTTCTTATCCAGAAAGGATAGAACGCAATCAGCACGCCTTTAAAGGGCAGAACGCAAGCAAGGCGCCTTTAAAGAGCAGAACGCAATCAGTACGCCCTGAAAGGGCAGAAACTCCTAGCCCAGGGCATCGCCCTGGGTATAATAGCAATCAGCAAGGCGCCCTGTAAGGGCAAAAGCTTTATATTCTGCAAAATGTAGGAAAAGTGTCAGAAAGTTGTTAATTTCCGTTTCTTTTGTTCATTTTTGCTTGATATATATCAAAAAAATGCAAAAACGTCACACTTTCTTGGCTGAATATTTGGTGAATAGCCGAAATAGTAGTAATTTTGCAGTGTCAAAAGGTTAATAGATTGTTTAGGTTAGTAGTAATAGATTTAGGTTTTTAGTTATTAGGTTTTAAGGTAGATTGTTTAACCGATAATTGAGAAAGTCGTGAGACTATTTTGATTAGATTTTTTAAGTTAAACATATTGCATGCCACAGCTCGTTGAGAGTTGTGGTATGTTTTTTTTATGCCCCTTTCTCCCCCTTCCGTTTCCTCTTTTCCGATTTCCTCGAAAAAAACATGCCTTTTTATTTTGTTTTGTCTCCGATTTGTGCTATCTTTGCAGTATCAATCAATATACGCAGCTTTTGCAGTATCAAAAATATACGCAGATGAGAGTACTCATAGTAAATACAAGTGAAAAGACAGGCGGAGCGGCAGTAGCAGCCAACCGCCTGATGGATGCCCTTAACAACAATGGCGTTAAGGCAAAGATGTTGGTACGCGACAAGGAGACAGAAGACATCACCGTGGTCAGTCTGCCCCGTTCGCTCAGGTTACAGTGGAACTTCCTGTGGGAGCGCTGGTGCGTATTCTGGCATCTCCATTTCTCCCGTCAGCGCCTCTGGGAGGTAGACATGGCAACATCGGGCTCCGATATCACCAGGCTCCGCGAGTTTCAGGAGGCAGATGTCATCCATCTCTCCTGGATCAACCAGGGCATGCTCTCACTCAAGAACATCCGCAAGATTATCCGCAGCGGCAAACCGGTGGTATGGACCATGCACGATCTCTGGCCAGCTACCGGCATCTGCCATTATGCGCGCGGCTGCAACCGCTATGCCTCCGCCTGTGGCAACTGTCCGCTTCTCCCCCATAAAGGCAGCAAGAACGACCTCTCAGCAAAGATATTCCGCCGTAAGAAGGAACTCTACCATCGCGGCGCCATCTCCTTCGTCACCTGTAGCCGTTGGCTCGAACGGCAGGCAAAGGGCAGCGGTCTCTTCGTAGGTCAGCGCATCACCAACATCCCGAATCCGATAGATACCCACGTGTTCTGTCCGCAGGATCAGGCAGAGGCGCGTCTGCGTGCCGGTCTGCCAGCCGACAAGCATATCATCCTCTTCGTTTCCCAGCGCGTAACCGACGAGCGCAAGGGCATGCGCTATTTCATCGAAGCCATCGACCGGCTGGTAGCGCGCTATCCCGAGATGAAGGAGAATACCGCCATCGCCATCCTGGGCGGCCATTCCGAGGAAGTAAACCTCACCCTGCCGTCCTATTCGCTCGGCTATGTCAGCGATGAGAAGCAGATAGTGGCAATCTACAATTCTGCCGATGCCTTTGTGCTGCCATCGCTCGAAGATAATCTCCCTAACACCATCATGGAGTCGATGGCGTGCGGCGTGCCGAGCATCGGTTTCAGGGTAGGAGGAATACCGGAGATGATAGACCATCAGCAGAACGGCTACGTGGCCAACTACCGCGATACCGAAGACCTGGCGAGTGGCATCCACTGGGTACTCGAAGAGGCCAACAGGGCGGCTCTGAAGCAGGCATGTCTGCAGAAGGTAGCCCAGAACTATTCGCAGCATGCCGTAGCATTGAAATATATTGAAGTTTATAACGAGGCGATGGCCTACAAAAACTATAAGTTATGATTAAGTTCACCGTCGTAACCTGTACGTTCAATGCCGAGAAGGAGTTGCAGCGTACCCTCGACAGCGTGCAGCGCCAGAGCTACTGCAATATCGAGCATATCATCATGGACGGCGGTTCCCGCGACCGCACCCTCCAGCTGGTCAAGGCATACCAGCACCGCAATGCAGTAGGCGAGAGCTCGCACGAAATCGTGGTCATATCAGAGCCCGACAAGGGACTTTATGATGCCATGAACAAGAGTATCGACCGTGCTACGGGCGATTACCTGGTGTTCATGAATGCCGGCGACACCTTTCCTACAGCTGATACGCTGGAGTATGTAGAAGGCTGTGTAGGCGAAGGAGAAATACTGCCCGGCGTACTTTACGGCGATACCGATATCGTGGACGAGATGGGCCATTTCCTGCGTCATCGCCGTCTAGCCCCACCCAAGAAGCTCACGTGGCGTTCGTTCATCTGGGGCATGCTGGTATGCCACCAGTCATTCTATGCCCGCACAGACATAGCCCGTGAGATTCATTACGATCTGCACTACCGTTATTCGGCAGATGTAGACTGGTGCATCCGCATCATGCGGGAGTCATCTCGCCGCAAACTCCCGTTGCGCAACGTCCATGCCGTCCTCACCCATTTTCTGGATGGCGGCATGACCACACAGAACCACAAAGCCTCCCTGAAGGAGCGTTTTCAGGTGATGCGCACCCATTACGGCCTTCTTCCCACCCTTGCAGTTCATGCCTGGTTCGTGATAAGAGGGGCTGTAAAGAGATAAATAGAAGAAAATTCCGTTTGGCGTTCTGGCTTTTTCTAACGCCTATGGGGAAATGATATTTTTCTTACGTCTAGCTTGTTTTCGAAGTGTGAAAAATGTAGACAAAAAAATAGGAGAGTGTGTCGTAAGTCTAGATAATTGCAGCCGAGGACGGGCTGAAGGCCCAAAAGCTCCTAGCCCAGGGCGTATTGGATGTGACTTATGATGCACTCTCAATTTGTTAAACAAACTTTGAGTTTTACATTGATGAAAAGTCCTCTTCATTAACTGTTCTTTTGTACGCAAGTTCATGCAGAAAAGTACTGATATGGTTCAATCAGCTAACTCAAGTAGTTCAATCAGTTAAGTCAAGTGGCTCGATCAGCTAAGTCAAGTGGCTCAATCAGTGAGTACAGCCGTCTGCGTAACCCAGTTCAGCCATATCCTTAACCCGATGCAGCCATATCTGCAACCCGATGCAGTCGAATCCTTAACCCGATGCAGTCGAATCCTTAACCCAACGCAGCCATATCTGTAACCCGACGCAGCCACATCAGTTGGTAAACGGAAGTACATCGTTTGTTTACCTCATTTGAGTGTTCAATAACTACCAGGGAGAATTACCTTTTTTTGATGACTATCAGGGCTAATAATAGCTACCATCAGGGAGAATCATGGTTCTTCAGAATATGCCCGAATAACTACCAGGGAGAATCTTAAAAATACAAGATACTGAATATCAAACAGTTAATAGCAAATTTTTCTACCCTACACTATACCAAGTATATTATATATATACATTTACATCTTTTACACTATACGTAATACGGGAGGAAAAAGATTTTTTTTCAACATTTCAGCTTATTTTGCCTGAAAAAATGTCTAAAACTCTTGTGCGAATGAAAATAAAGTCATAACTTTGCGCTATAGAATTTTAAAACAGATGGTTATGAAGTACTTAGATCCTAAGGCAGACCCCACGTTCAAGAAGATATTCGGCAATCATCCTGATCGGTTGAGAAACCTCCTGTACGTCCTTCAGTCACCCAGCGAGGACGAGTTGATACACCTGCAACAGTATCTGCCGTCAGTAGAAGAACTGGAAATTTCCGGCTTTACAGATGCCGAGCTCCGTGCCTACGACAAATTCTGGGATTCCGTAAGTGTAGAAAGGACCCTTTTGGATGACAGATACCAGAAAGGCAGAGAAGAAGGCAGAGAAGAAGGCATAAACCAGCGTAGCCTTGAGATTGCCAGGAATATGCTGGCAAAGGGGATGGATGCATCGACAGTCTTGGAAATAACAGGACTGTCGATGGAAGAGATACAACAGCTGATAGCTAGAGGAGAGCCTTCAGGTCGGCGATGATGGCCTGGGTGTAGGCTCTTATCTGAGATTCTGACAGATCGCTGATATGCTCGGGAGCGAGGGCGGCGATGTGCTGGCGGCTCTCCATCTCTATCATCGTGGCGATAGGGAGGAGCTTGTGGGCTGTCTTGCCGATGGCTTCTATTGATAACTCGCCTTCTGTTGCCTGCTGGAGGTTCTGGAGATGGGATGACAACTCCTGCTTGACGGTGCTGAGTATCTCGGCTTCTGCCTCCGGATCGCCTTCTGCAAAGGCCAGAAGGGGTGCAAAGCGGGAATTCTTATTGGTTTTCTCTGCTATATCCTCTGCTTCTGATGCAATATCCCTTGTTTTCTCTGTAATATCCTCTGCTGCTGATGCTGCATCCTCCAAACCGAGGATTTCTTTCAGCTTCTCTGTGCTGAACGGCTTGAAGAGGCAATCGTCGAAACCGGCTTCTTTCAACTCTCTGATGATGCTGGCATCGTGGGCGGTCATTGCTACTACCTTCATGTGGCTGTGGTTGATGTGCTGAATCATCCTGATGCCGTTCATCTCGGGCATTTCGATATCCATCATCATCAGCGCAGGATGCTCGTTGTGGAGCACGGTGAGCGCCTCGGCTACATGCAGACAGGCAAAGACTTGCCAACTGTCGCCTACCAGCTTCTTCAGCATCTCCTGAAGCAGACGGAGCTGCAACGGGTCGTCATCGAGCAGCAGTATCTTGTGATTTTCGAAATGGGGCTTGGTTGGGGCGAGCGGCTTCTGCTCTTCTGCCTCTTCTGCTGCAGGAGCGGTGCCTAAGGCAAGCGGAATGGTGACGGTGAAGGTGCTGCCCTTGTCCTTGACGGATTCCAGACGCAGGGTGCCCTGAAGCAGATTGACCAGCTCCTGGGTGATGTTCAGTCCGAGACCGGTGCCCTCGATGCCCTGGGCACTCTTCAGACGGGTGAACGCCTGGAACACCTTCTGGCGCTCTTCGGTGGTCATGCCCTTGCCGGTATCCCTTACCGAGAAGGTGAGGAGGTGCTGGGGACTGATGGATGCCTGGATGGTGACGCTGCCCTTATCGGTATACTTGATGGCATTGCTCACCAGGTTGTTGAGTATCTGACGGATACGGAAGGCATCGGCACGGTAGTAGGTCTGCGGACTGCTGATGCCATCGAGCTCCAGATGCAGTTCCAATCCCTTCTCCTGGCTCAGGATCTGCATCTCTCCGGCACACTGGCGGAACATGTCGGCAGGCGAGAAATCAACAGGGTTCAGCTTCATCAGTCCGTTTTCCAACTGGTGATAATCGAGCAGGGCGGCAACGAGCCGGGAGAGATGGGTGGCAGAACCCTTGATGCTGTTGAGACAGGAGATGCCCTGCGGGTTGTCGACATAATCCTTCATCAGGTCGATGAAGCCCGAGATGCTGGCAGCCGGAGCCTTGATGTCGTGGGTGATGGTGAGGAGCAGGCGTTCGCGCTGGTTCATGATGCGCCTGATTTCCTCGTTAGCCTCTTCGAGATTCTCGCGGTAGATGCGTTCCTTCTGCGTATCGCGGTAGATGTAATAGACGAGGATGACGGCGGCCGTGATGGCTACGATGGCAAGCAGACCTATCTGCCAGAGCAGATTCTGGCGCGCCTGCATCGCCTGGTTGATAGCCTGCTGCATCGCCTGACGTTCGCGCTGGTGGATATCGTTGAGCTGCTGGGAGGAGCGCAGGGCGAGGCGGGCATTGGTTATCTGCAGGTCTCTCACCTCGCGGTTGATGGCATCGTGGTTATCGTGCATAGACTGCTTCTCCTTGCGGTCAATCTGTTCCAGGATATCGGCTAAGTTTCCGGCTAAGTTGACCGGGGTAGAGAGGGTATCGGTGACAGCCTGGTTACTGTCGCGCCTGATGCTGAGCGTTTCGGCATGTTCCTTCTTGAAGGCATCGGCAAGGCGGCGGAAGAAGCCCTTGCGGGTTTTCATCACCTCTACGGTAGTGTTCTTTGCCACATGAGTCTTGGGTGCCTTGGAATGCACGACAACGGAATCTTCGCCACTGTTGAGGCTGTTCATCTTCTCGTGCAGATAGTTGTGGGATGACTTGCCCTGCATGGCGCGGGTAAGCTGCTGCAGATTGGTCTGTTCCTCCTTGAGCAGGTTGGACATGGTGCTGTCGGCTGCCTGTCGCTTTTCGATATAGTCGCGGGTTGCCTGGTTGATAGCGAGCACGGTTGTGGTGTTGCGATATACCAGCCCTATCGCCAGAATCAGTACGATGGCGACGATGATGTAACCCAGGGCTACCTTGAAAGGAACGTTTGTTTTCTGCATCTTCTAATCTTTTAATGTTTTGAGTCTTTTTGCTATTTGCGTGCAAAGTTAATCAAAAATGCGATATAAACCAACGAAAACAGGAGATAAATGCCAAAAGCTGGTCATCTATCTCCTGTTTCATTGAAAGCGACGCGTAATTACTATTTTCTGAAGGTGGATTTACTCTGCTACGGTTGAATCCACTGTTGCTGCTGGTGCCTCAACAGGTGTTGCTGTTGTGTCGGCTGGAGCTACTGTGTCTACTGGTTCTGAACCTGCAACGTTTACCATTCTGTTACCTGCAAATACATTGCTAACTGATACCATTGCTACTGCTGCGATAACTGCAAATACTAACTTTTTCATAATTCTTTTGTTTTTTAATTGTGAATATTATTGTTTATTAATTCTCTTGCTGAAACTCATTTGCGAGTTCGCTAAATAATATCACAATAGGCGTGCCAAAAAATGATAAATTTGGCTAAGTATCTGATAATCAGAGTAGATGATGTTTTGTGCCAGAAATGGGATGTGGGGAAAGTGGGGAAAAGGTGTGGAAAAATTCCCCAATATAGTGTGGAATATATTGGGGAATCGGGGTGTGGCATGTTTACTCCATGCCGTATTTCTTCATTTTGTTGTAGAGTGTCTTGCGGTCGATGGCAAGCAGTTGGGCAGCCTTGCTCTTGTTGCCGTGGGTGGCTCTCAGGGCAGCGGCGATGCTTTCCTGTTCCGACTGTTCGCTGTGCAGCTGCATATTGATTGGTCGGGCTGTGGAGGTCTGTGCCATCGTCTTCTCCAGTTCCTGGGCACCGATATACTTGCCACGGGTGAGCAGGGTGGCGCGCTTCATCACATTGTTCAGTTCGCGCAGGTTGCCCGGCCAGTCGTATGAGGCAATGATTTCGGAGGCTTTGGCATCCAGTCCGAGCACATTCTTGCCCAGTTCCTGGTTGGCGTGCTTGATAAAGAGGTTGGCAAAGAGGAAGATGTCGGCACCTCTGTCCTTGAGGGCAGGCATGTAGATGGTAAACTCGTTGATGCGGTGATAGAGGTCCTCTCTGAACTTGCCTTCGGCTACTGCCTGCGCCAGATTCTCGTTGGTGGCACAGATGAGTCGGATATCCACATCAATCTCCTGCGTGCTGCCCAGCGGACGGATTTTCCTCTCCTGCAAGGCTCTGAGAAGCTGTACCTGTACTTCGTAGTTGAGGTTTCCCATCTCATCGAGGAAAACCGTTCCGCCGTTAGCTATCTCGAAGGCGCCCTTCTTATCCTGTTCGGCTCCGGTAAAGGCACCCTTCTTATATCCGAAGAATTCAGATGCCGCCACCTCCTTAGGGATGGCGCCGCAGTCGATGGCATAGAAAGGCTTGTCCTTGCGCAGACTCTGTTCATGGATGCTGCGCGCCACATATTCCTTTCCGGTGCCGCTGGCTCCGAGAATGAGCACAGACATCGGGGTTGGGGCAACGAGCGAAACGAACTCGTAGAGCTGTTTGGAAGCCTCGCTTTCACCTTTTATATATCTAGGCACCTCCGTAGCGCCCTGCTGCTCTTCTTGGGGCGCATCCTGCATGGCGGCAGATTCCGCAGGCTGAGGGGCAGAAACCGCTGAAGCAGCCGACTGGATAGCCTCACGGATTTTCTCTAAGAGGATTTCGGGATGGAAGGGTTTAGCCACGTAATCGGTAGCACCCGATTTCATGGCACATACGGCATTCTGAACCTCTGCATAGCTAGTCATTACGATAAAAGGCAGGTGGGCATCGGACTTTCTGATATGCTGGAGCAATACCAGTCCGTCGTGGTCGGGCAGGCGCAAGTCGGAAAGAACCAAATGGAATGCATCGCCGGCTCCCATCGCTTTGATGGCAGCGCCTACGGATGTTACCCTTTCCACATCGAATCCTTTCTTTTTGAGCCAAGTCTGTATCATTGTTCCGAATGCCAAATCGTCTTCTACAATCAATATCCTCTTCATGATGTTCTGTTTTATCCTCTTCTAAAATATCGTTATATATAACTTTGTGCAAAGGTACGGAAAAGTTGTATGGAAAGCTATTTAATTCACATTATTTAGCAATAAAACCGACTAAAATTCTACAAACCCTATTCTATTATCTTATTTTTAGTGAAAAGAACAATTGTTTTCGGATAAAAGCATGCTAGTTGCTTTATTTTTTGTATCTTTGCAAAGATAAAAATAAGATTTAGAGTCATGAATCCGATAGTACAAACCATCATATTGTCAGCTTCGGCGGTGCGCATGTTGCCGCATATCGCTCTGTATCTGCTCCATAAGAAGGAGATAGATGCCGACCTGCTGAAGGTGCAGGACAGGAAGCCTACGGTGCTCAACCTGATTAAGGCATGCACCCGCGAAAGAAGTTTCCGCAATCTGTTTTATTACCGCATGGGCGAATACCGTTCGGTTTTCATCAGCTGGCTGTTGCCTCCCGAGCGTACGATGACCATCTGGTGTCCGCATATCGGGAAGGGTGCGCATCTGGAGCACAGCTATGCCACCTATCTCAACGCAGAAAGTATAGGTGATGACTTCTACTGTCTGCAGATGGTGACGCTGGGCAACGGCAAGGGCGGCAGACCTACCATCGGAAATGACGTGAAGATTTATACCGGCGCCACGGTCTTCGGCGGCATCCATATCGGCAACCACGTGACGATAGGCGCCGGCGCCGTGGTATTCCAGGATATTCCCGACGGGGCTACCGTGGTAGGGAATCCGGGGAGAATCATTCAGAAATAATCAATTTAAAGATAGAGAATATGAACTATGCATTGATCATAGCCGGAGGTTCTGGCAATAGAATGGGACAGGACATCCCAAAGCAGTTTATGCATGTAGACAACTGTCCTATCATCATCCATACGATGATGGCTTTTCAGAAGCATCCTGATATTCAGGGTATTGCTGTGGTATGTCTGGCAGGTTGGGAAACGGTACTGCAGTCGTATGCCAACCAGTTCTGCATTACCAAACTGAAATGGATATTCCCTGGCGGAAGCAATGGCCAGGAGTCGATCCACAATGGTATCTATGGCTTGAAAGAGGCGGGATGCGGTGATGACGACCTGGTGCTGGTGCATGATGCCGTGCGCCCACTCTTGTCGCAAGACATCATCTCATCCAATATCGCTATCTGCCAGAAGTATGGCTATGCCATTACGGGTATCAAATGTAGAGAGGCTATCCTGGAGAGCGAAGATGGTTTCACGACCAACACCAGTATTCCGCGCGACAAACTGATCCGTACCCAGACACCCCAGACCTTCCGTTTGGGCAATCTGATAGCAGCCCACGAAGAGGCTAAGGAGAAGGGTATCACCAATTCGGTGGCATCCTGTACCCTGATGGCAGAACTGGGAGGCAGACAGATGCATATCGTGCCTGGTTCAGAGAAGAACATCAAGATAACCACCGTTGAGGATCTGGAGATACTGAAGGCACTGATGAAGGTTCAGCCTGAGGCTTGGTTAAAATAAACATGTTATGATAGGAAATTCACCATATAAGGAAGATATTGCGCGCCTTTTCCGGGAAGGTTTGGAATTGGAGCGTCTGCATGGCAAGACCATTCTTGTGGCTGGTGCTACAGGATTGGTAGGAGGCTGTGTGGTTGATGTGCTGATGCAGAATCCTGCCCGGTGCTACAAGGTGATAGCAGCCGGAAGAAACAAGGAACGTGCCCGACAGAAGTTTGCTGCCTATTGGGAGGATAAATCTTTCTTCTTTGCAGAGATAGACGTTACCCAGCCTGTCATCAAGAGCATGGACAGGATGATAGTGGAACCAGTCTATAATGAGTTGGCTGAAGGCGCTGATTACATCATCGATGCAGCCAGCAATGCGAGTCCTAACTTCTTTAAGCAGAACCCTGTAGAGGTGATGAAGGCAAACATCAACGGCGTATCCAACCTGCTGGAATATGGATTGAGTCACCGCATGCAGCGCATGGTTTATATCTCTTCGGGTGAAATCTATGGCGAGGGCGATGGCTCTGAATTTACCGAGAAGAGCAGCGGCTATGTGGATTGTGCATCGGTGCGTGCCTGCTATCCATCTTCCAAACGTGCTGCCGAAACGCTCTGCATGGCATACGGAGCAGAGTATGATGCCGATGTGGTGATAGCCAGACTGAGTCATACCTACGGTCCGGGCTTTACGGAGAGTGACAATAGGGTGTATGCCCAGTTTATCCGCAATGTTCTGAAGGGTGAGGATATCGTCCTGAAGAGTAAGGGTGAGGCTTTCCGCTCCTGGCTTTATGTAGTAGATGCCGCCCATGCCATCTTGCGCCTCCTGCTGGATGGCGAGAGGGCAAATGCCTATAATGTGGCTCATTCAGAATCGAATATCTCCATCCGCCAACTGGCAGAGCTGATAGCCCGGAAAGCGGATAGAAAGGTGGTGTTTGATATTCCTGAGGCGGATGCGCAGCAGGGCAATACCACGCCTATCACCAAGGCAACCTTCAGTACGGATAAACTCAAGGCTTTAGGCTGGAAACCGCTCTTTGATGTAGAAGAAGGTTTCGGACATACCTTGCAGGAAGTGAGGGAAGGCTAAAGCTTTCTTTTAATCTCATCCCATGTTTCCCGCTTTTCCATGTTCAGATAGTAGCGAAGGTGTTTCTCTACTCTCTGTTCTACGGGTGGAAACTTCATATAGTCGCCAAAGAAGTGGCGCAGATAGGTATCAGCCTGCTCCGGCAGCAAGACGGTGGTATCCTCGAACGGGAATTCCTTGCCCTTGCCGAGCCATTCCTTCGGGAAAATCTCCTTATAGTGGTAGGAACCTGTATTCACCAGTACGTTCTTCGCCTTATCGAAGTCATACCGGTGACTCATCTCGTCCATCTGCTGGATGAGGCGGTGGCGCATCTTGCTGCGGCAGAAGAAGGCGATCGTCTTGATGGCAAAGCGGCCCCAGGTTTCCTTGTGCAGGAGCAGGGAGATGTACTCAATGAAAGTATTGTGGGTGGTTACGGCATTCAGACGGTTGATGGTCTTAGAGTATTTGCGATACAGCGCCTTTGCCGTTTCCAGGTCATCGTCGGTGGCATCAAGAGGGAAGATATCTACGTAAAGACCGATGATGCAGGGACGCTCCTTCTCCTCGATAAGGGTGGTTTCGCGGTTCACGAGTTTTGAGAAATACAGAGGGTATGACTCGTTGTTGTACGGAGTTACTACCTCGTATTTGCCAAAGTCTTCATGCTTGGCGATTTCGAGCAGACGGTCGTAGTCGGGGCGTGGCATCAGTACGTCGATGTCATCGTCCCAGGGAATCATTCCGTGGTGACGGGCGGCTCCGATGGCGGTGCCGGCACAACAGTAATATCTGAGGTGATACTTGTTGCAGATTTCGATGAAAGCCTTCAATATATCGAGTATTGTGGCGTTCCATTCCTTCTTGATGTTCTTAATATCCATACTTTTTTCTGTTTTACGGCTGCAAAAGTAAGCAAAAAGTTTTGAACTTCAAACTATTTATGCTACTTTTGCATTCTAAAAAGTAAAAACAAGTAATATTCCATATTTATCAGATAGAAACGATGGCAGAATCATTAAAGGAAAAAACCGCCAAGGGATTGTTCTGGGGAGCGATGAACAGTGGCTCTACCCAGGTACTCAATATCCTCTTTGGCATCTTCTTGGCGCGTTTGTTGTCGCCAGCCGATTATGGTATCATCGGCATCCTCACCATATTCACCCTGATAGCGGGCAATCTGCAGAGTAGCGGGTTTACCCAGGCACTGGTGAATATCAGGAAACCCACCGACAACGATTATAACTCGGTGTTCTGGTTTAATGTCCTGGTGAGTCTTACCATGTATGTGGTGCTCTTTTTCTGTGCGCCGCTGATAGCAGATTTCTTCCATCAGCCTTGTCTCACCTCCCTGTCGCGCTTCGTGTTCCTGAGTTTCTTCATCTCTTCGTTTGGAATCGCCCAGAACGGATATATGATGAAGAACATGATGAACAAGGAGATTACCATCGTTAATTTCATGGCTCTGATCAGTTCGAATGTCGTGGGACTGGTACTGGCATTCAACGGCATGGCTTACTGGAGTCTTGCCTGGCAGCAGGTTATCTTTATCCTCGTGCTGAATATAGGAAGATATTATTATACGGGATGGCGCCCGAATTTTCATATCGATTTCGGACCGGTGAGGAAGATGTTCGGATTCAGCGTGAAACTTCTGGTTACCAACATCATCAATACGGTGAGCAACAATGTGTTGACCTTTGTCTTCGGCAGGTTCTATCCGATTAATGATGTGGGTAACTATAGTCAGGCATACAACTGGGACACCAAGGCTAATTCGTTTGTTGCCAATACGGTGGGACAGATAGCTCAGCCCGTCTTGGCTTCTATCCAGGACGATAAGAACCGCGAGTTGCTGGTGTTCAGAAAGATGCTCCGTTTTACGGCATTCCTTTCTTTCCCTTTGATGTTTGGCTTGACTTTGGTATCACGTGAATTCATTCTGATTACGATTCATGAGAAATGGATAGCCAGTGTGCCGCTGTTGCAGATTCTTTGTGTGAGCGGTGCCTTTATGCCTATTTACACGCTTTATCAGAATCTGGCTATCAGCAAGGGGCGTTCTGATGTATATATGTGGTGCAACATCGGTCAGGTAGTGGGTTTGCTCGCCTTGGTGTTGTTCTGTCATCAATATGGCATCCAGACCATGGTGATAGCCTATACCGTGTTTATCATCGCCTGGCTTCTGGTCTGGCAGTGGATGATGAAGCGTGTTGCCGGATTGCGGTTCCTGGATGTGGCAAAGGATATACTGCCATTCATGCTCTGTGCGGCAGCCACGATGGTAGTTACCTATTTTATGACCCGCAGCCTGCAGAACATCTATCTCCTGCTGCTGTTTCGTCTGCTGGTTTCAGCCACCATCTACTTCTGTATCATGAAGCTGCTGAAGGTGCAGATATTAGAAGAGTGTATAGCTTTCTGTAAGCGAGGTAGATAAGATTCACCCTCTTGACAGGTACCCCCTTTTTGATGAGCTTGATGATGAGTCGGATGAGGCAGCTCTTAGGCTTGTAGTAGAGCGCCTGATCCACCTTTTCGAAGGCTACATGAGCGTTTGCCGCCCAGCGGTAGGCATTGACGATGCCTATCTCTGTGGCTCTGAGGTACTGATGCTTCTTATCGTTCTGCTCGAAGAAATCGATGAGTCGGCGGGTTGATTTGAAGTATGACAGAAGATTCTTTTCAGAGATGTTGTGATTGTAGGAATTCTCATTGTCGGTACGGTAATAATATACCGCATCATCGATATTCACCTTTTTGCCGTAGAACATGAACTGGGCATTCCAGAAAAGATCTTCTGCATAGTTGATGCCCTCTTCAAAGAATATCCTGTGCTCCATGATGAGCGAACGCTTATAGATTCTGCCCCACAGCCGGTTGGTGATGATGTTCTGGCAGACAAGCAGTTTGAGCAGTTTCTCATCAGAAACATCAAAAGGTTTCTGGAGTATTCCTGCTTTCCCATCGCACCACTCCCGGTAGCCGCCATCAATCAGGTCGGCATGGCTACTATCTGCTTTTCCTGCCAGCTTCTCAACTGCATCTTCCGGCAGCATATCGTCGCTATCGGCAAATAAAAGATAATCGCCTGTAGCCGCCATCAGTGCCGTCTGTCTTGCAGCTCCCACGCCCCGGTTTCTGTCGTGGTGGATGATGCGTACCTGTTGTGCTCTTCCCGGATATTCTTTCAGGAGCGCTTGCAGAATGCCGATGCTTTTATCGGGGGTACAGTCATCTACAAAGATGTATTCGATAGACGCATACGACTGCTCGAACAGTGAACGGGCGCACTGTTCGATATATTTTTCTACTCCATAGATAGGGGTTAAGATACTTATTTTCAGCATGATGGTTTTAATCTAAGATACTTTTTTATCTTGTCGGGTTCTCTTTTTTTATCTTGTGAGATACTGGAATATCAGCGTGCTGTTATAGAAGAACAGGAAGATGGTGATGATGGCGAGTCCTCCACGAAGATAAGGCAGATATTTCTCCTTACAGTTTCTGATGATATATCCGATACAGATCGGAATGATGAACGCCCAGTGGGCAGCCATGATATAAACCTCGTTCAGTCCGAATCCCATGACCAGATGAATGAAGGCATCGCATGCCACCCATGAGGCAGTGAGCCAGAGAAAGGCCGATCTTCTTCCCATCCAAAAGCCCATACACAGCAGAATCACGATGATACCCTCTATGATATAAGGAACGGGTGTCTGGTATTTCACGAATATCGGGCGGTGGCTGTGGATATCTTCCAGCAGATGTTCTCTGTGCAGGATAAGCGATTCGCCAAAAACGTTTTCTACCAGTGATTCTGAACGGGAGATAGACATATCTGCCCATGAAAGCATGCCTCGTTTCTGGATATTCTTGCCAGCGATAGCCTTATCGTGCTTCTGTTTCTGGTCCATCTTAGCCCTAAAAGTACTGTCTTTCGCAGCTTTCTGAGCCACGAGCCGTTCTCCTTCCAGGCGATTAGGAATAATGAATGCCTTATTCTGGTAGATGCCTGCAGCACCTATCAGAAGGGTAGGCAAGATGATGCCCAATGCCAGATATTTCGGGCGGAAGAGTTTTTTGCCATTGGTAAAGAGGGCGGCAAGGAAGGTCTTGGCGCCATTGCTCAGCGTGATGCCTGCCGTGAAGAAAAAGAGCAGGGCTGTTTGCCACCAAGGCATGCTGCGGTGTTCCTGCTGCTGTTTGCCTGCCAGATAAAGTGTCATCGACAGGAAGAAAAGCGACATGCCGAAATGGTCATCCACAAAGGTGACGAGCAGCACGTAGGCAAAGGAAAAAAGCATCGCTGTGAGCACATTGCTGTCTATAGCCTTCAGCTGCATCACCTCTCTGAAGATTCTTCTGAAGAAGAGGGTGGAGTAGGTGGAGAAGAATGTCATCATCACCGCCACGATGGAAGTTGCCCAGTTGCGGGAGGTGAGTTCTATCAGCCAGCCGTTCAGTAGCGAGAAAGGATAGAGGAAGAAAGGGAGCATGGGATGGCGATACTCCGTGTAATACACCTTCCACTTCGAGAGGGTAAGGTAGGTGTAGGGGTCGAAACCTGAAATCTGAAAGTTCTTGGTGAAGAGCGTCCAGAATCCTGCTTTCGGTTTGCCGAAATCATCAAAATGATAGGTTATCATCAGCACATTGAAGGCGATGATAACGATGAGTGTAATCAAGGCAAAGAGCCTTTCTTCTTTTTTAATTCTAAATATATTGTTCATTCTCTGATTATTTTTTTGCTGGGCTGATGCATGCCGCATCTCCTTCTTAGCGCTGCAAAAGTAATTGTTTTTTCTGAATATTCAAAAAGAAAGGCTCTATTTTGTGTCTTTTTTCTGATAAAAACGGAGTTTTATTTTGTATTCTCTTTTATTTGGTGTATCTTTGTCGCAATGATGATGAAAAAAGTCATCAGGACGGACAGTTGGATAATAAAGATAAATAATGACAATGAAACATGCTTTTTTGATAATGGCTCATGACAGTTTGCCGCTTCTGAAGGTATTACTGTCGATGCTCGATGATGAGCGCAATGATATATTTCTGCATATCGACCGGAAATCGGATATGCTGGATGGTGCTGAACCGCTGGTTCTTTCCAAGGCACGCCTATTTTTATTGGAACAGAGGGTGGATGTGCGTTGGGGAAATCTGAGCCAGATTAAGGCGGAGTATGTGCTTTTCGAGGAGGCTTTGAAGCATGGACCTTATGCCTACTACCATCTGCTGAGTGGTCAGGATTTACCTATCAAATCGCAGGATTACATCCATCAGTTCTTTGAGGAGCATCAGGGTAAGGAGTTTGTGGGCATCAATCATGGTGAGGAATTTGAATGGGATTGCCGCCGGAAGATGATGCGCTATTGGCTATTTACCAGTCTTACCCGCTCGAAGTATGGGGCTTTGAATGCCATTACCAGGCGACTGAATAAATATCTTTCGATGCTGCTCATGCCGTTCCTGCATCGCCAGAAGATGGATTTTGCCAAGGGTGCCAACTGGGTGAGCATCACGCAGGCATGCGTGGAGTATGTGGTGAGCCAGAAGCCGTTTGTATTGAAAAGATTCAATTATACTTTCTGCCCTGATGAGTTCTTCCTGCAGACCCTGGTATGGAATCAGCCCGATTTCCGGGTCGCCTTGTACTCAGAAAAAGATGAATATGAGGGCTGCATGCGACTTATCGACTGGAAACGGGGCAATCCGTACGTCTGGACTTTGGCAGACAAAGAGGAGCTGGAACAAAGCAACCGCCTCTTTGCCCGTAAGTTTGATATGGAGCATGAGGATATCATCCGCTGGATCAAGGCTTCTTGCTAATATTTATCCTAGCATGTAGCCTACCAGCAGATATCCGTTGCTTATCCACAGATAGAGGGTGATGGCGAGCATCAATCCTCTGAAGGCCCATTTCAGGCTCTTTCCTTTTGCCTTGAGCGCCAGGAAGGCGATGGCGATAGGAAGGGCATACATATAGTGGGCAGTCATGATATATACCTCGTTGATACCGAAGCCCAAACCGATATGGAGGGCAGCATCCATCAGGAAGAATGTCAGGGTGAGCCAGAGAAACTTTGATTTTCTTCCGGCAAGGATGCCAAGTAAGAAAAGTACAACGATGCATGCCTCTACCACATAATTGACCGCAGACTGGTATTTCACGATAACCGGACGGTTGCGCAATACATCGCCCAGAAGGTTCTGCTGGTGCAGCATAATGCTTTCACCGAAGAAATTCTCGACCAGAGTTTGCGAGCGGGAGGTCGTCTTGTCGGTCCAGTTCATGAATTCGCCCTTGGCGATAGGCTTGCCCGTGTTCTTGTTCCATATCTGTTTATGGTCACGAACATATTTGGCATGCGCTTTATCCTTGATGATTTTCTTGACGGCAGCTTCTACCTTTGCCGAGTCTTTCACGCCAGTGCTGTCGCGGTATTGCTGGTAAATCTTGGCTGTGGCTTCCTTGTTTTTCTTCATCTTAGCCTCGTGTCTTGCCATCTCCTTAGGCCATACGAAGGTGCGGTATTCCCATCTTGCAAAGCCCCACATGAGTGCGGCAGGAAGGATGACTCCTATCAGAAAGTATTTGATACTGAAGAACTTTCTGCCATTGGTGAAAAGGGCGGCAAGATAGGTCTTCAGACCATTGTTGAGCGATACGCCCGCTGTAAATACAAAGAGCAGGATAGTCTGCCAGATGGTAAGCTGTCTGCCTTTCTTCATGCATACGCCTGTGATATACAGGGTGCAGAGGAGTATGATCATCGACATGATGAAATGGTCGGGTACCATTGCTGAAACCATCACATAGGCGAAAGAAAAATAGAAGGCAGAGAGCAGATTGGCATCAAAGCGCTCTGTACCAATCACTTCTCTGAATATACGGTAAAGGAAAATGAAGGAATAGAAGGCGCAGAACACTAGGATAGCTCCCACGACAAACTGAACGCAGTTGATGCCGGTAAGCATCATCAATCCTTGATTTATCTGATTCGGGATATACATGAAGAACGCCAGCAGCGGGTGGCGGTATACGTTATATTCTGTGTCCCAGTGAGATACGATGCTATAGGTAAGCGGGTCGAAACCTGCTACATGGAAGGTCTTGACAAAGAGTTTGTGATAATTCTCTGTAATCTGCGAGAACTGGCTGTGGTATTTGATGACAGTCAGGGCATTGAGGGCACATGCTATGATGAGTGCGACGAGTGCTGAAACTCTTTCCTCTTTCTTGATTTTAAAAATATCGAATATCTTTTTCATATCTTTCTTTTATCGTGTTTTGGGAATCCCCTTATTTCTTCAGGAAGAACCTTACCAGGAGGAAGTTTACCGGGATGCAGATGCAGAGGGTGGGTATCATAGCCAGCTGTTTGGCTAGACCCAAGCCTACGAAGAGGTTGAGGCAGAGGGTCTGCATCGAGTAGTTGACGATGTGGGAGAGGGTGAATCCTGCTCCGCGCTTGGCATTCGCCTTTACCTTAAATGTATAGCGGGTACTGGCGATGAAATTGAAGATGAAACTCACGATGTAGGCGATGGTGTTGGCTGTGGTAGCCAGGCTGTGGTCGCCCATGTTGGGGATGAAATGGGCCAGCGCCGGCATCATAGCCAGGTAGATGACATATTGCAGTACCGTAGCCAGTCCGCCTACGATTCCGAATCTGATGACTTCGCCCAGCTTCTCTCGCTTGGCATCATCCATATTATTTATCTTGTTCTTGATATTCATGTTGCAAAAGTACTTCAAAATCTCCAAATTACCAAATATATCGTGGTATTATTTATCTCAGCATCTTTCCTTTTCCGAAGAGATAAGCCAGATGGGTCTTCTCCATCATCTTGGCGATGCCGATGCTTCCGGCTATAGCGATGAAAATGGTAACGAGGGCAAAACAGATTTCGCTCCTGTCCCAGCTAAAGAGGGGATGATAGAACTTGGCTGCCATCGTAAAGATGGGGTGGAAGAGATAGATGGGCAGCGTGTTGCGGCCTATATATAATAAGGTGTCTTCTGTCTTTCGAACGCAGACATTATCCTGTAGGCGTTTGATGAGGCTGTGTATCCACATCAGGGATGAAATGCAGCACCAGCAGGAGAATACGATGGCGAGCGTGCCCCAGTCGTACCATTCTTCTAAGCCCAGTAAGTTGATCCAGAGCAGCAGGGCAACCGGTGAAGGACGAAAGATTCTGTCAAAGCCGATATGGCATTGTCTGAGTACCACTCCGATGAAATAATAGGTGGCGGCACTGGGCGAAAGAGCGGGTGTCTTGGACAGGAGCAGGAGTAGGGTGGCGAAGATGAAAAGACTTGTGGTGGTGCTCATCGTCGTTTTTCCCTGTCTGAGGGTTCCCCAGGTTGCTCCCTTGAAACTGACGTAATAGAGAATGCCGCAGATAATCATGGTCTGGATGAACCAATAGGGACCGATGGAAGTAACGAATATCTTCTCACAAATCTGAGAGAGTGACAGTTCCGTGATGCCATCTCTCACCGGCATGAAATAGGAGAGGACAGAGAAACCGGTTACCATGATGACGTAAGGCAAAGCGAGACACATCAGGTATCTTCCCATCTCCTTTGGGTTTTTCTCAATATTCACGAGATAGCCAGTGATGATGAGGAAGGTAGGCATCATGAACGAGAGAATGCCTGCCTTGAGATGGGGGTATGCGTTGCCGAAGCTCACGATATGAATCAATATCATGAGAATAATGAGGATGGCTCTTATCCAGTCGATGTCTGTATTCCTTTGTTTCATAATGAATATATTCAAAATCTTTACTTGTTGATGTTACAATTGGGGGCAAATATACATAAAATATTCTTTTCCTCAAAATCTTTTTGCCTAAAATTCCCCCAGATTCTCAAAATCTTGCCTGTGTAAGTCTTAAAGAACTGTACGGCACGGGCTGAAAGCTCAAAAGCTCTTAGCCCAGGGGGATAATAGCAATCTACAAGGTATTCTATAGCCAAATCGAAGGAAAATTGCTCGATTTGGCTATAGTATAACCTATTTTTTAGCCAAATCGAGTTAAAATTCATCGATTTGGCTAAAGAATCCTTGTTTTTCTCGGATAATTATCTTATATTTGCACCATCATTAAAGTTAGATTTAAAAGGTATGGAGCAAATTATCGGACGAAAGAAAGAAATCGAGCTGTTGACAGAATATTATCATTCTGGCAAAGCTGAGTTTGTGGCTGTATATGGCAGGCGTCGTATCGGCAAGACTTATCTTGTGAGAAATCTCTTCCGTGATAAGTTTGCCTTTGATATGTCTGGGTCTATAGAGGCACCAGCTGAGGCGCAACTCTCTAATTTCGGGTTTGCGCTGAGGGAATATGGAGATTCCAAACAGCCTATTCCTACGAATTGGACAGAGGCTTTTGAGGCATTGAAACAGTTGTTAAAGGCAAAAATGAAAAGAGAACGACTCGTTGTTTTTATCGATGAACTACCATGCTTGGATACGCCGAAATCTGGTTTCCAACAGGCTTTTGAACACTTTTGGAACGGATGGGCAGCTTACCAAAGTGAAATCATGCTTATCGTTTGTGGCAGTGCCACGTCGTGGATGATAGCCAATCTGATAGATAGTCATGGTGGGCTTCATAATAGGATAACGCACGAGATGTATCTTGCTCCTTTTACTCTTCGTGAGACGGAACTGATGCTGCAAGCTTATGGATTCTCATGGACTCGCATTTCTATCCTTCAGATATATAGCATCCTTGGTGGGGTGCCTTATTATCTCAGTTTGTTGGATAAAAAGCAAGGTGTGGAAGGGAATGTCGACAGATTGTTTTTCTCATCCCACGCTGAACTGAAGCGAGAATATGGAAGACTATATTCGTCCTTGTTTAGAAATTCTGAGGCCTATATGCGTGTCATAGAGGTACTTGCCTCATGCAGACAAGGTATGACCCGAAAGGAAATCATGGAGAAATTGAAGTTGAAATCGGGTGGAACTTTGACAAAGGTTCTTAGTGAATTGATAAATTGCGATTTTGTAAGAGGGTATAATACCAGGGATAAGAAGATAAAGCAGAAAGATCAAATCTTTCAGCTCACCGACCTCTATACATTATTTTATATGACGTTTTGCCATCCTGGTACGACGGACACGGAATATTGGACTCACTTGATGGGAAAACCTCGTCAAAATACTTGGTATGGCTTGGCTTTTGAGCGAGTTTGCATGTTGCATATTCCTCAAATCAAGCATTTCTTGGGGATAGACCAAATCCATACCGAGTATTATTCTTGGCGAAGTAAGGTTTCAAAGCCAGCTGCGCAAATCGACTTGCTGATAGAACGTGCCGATAATCTCGTGAATCTATGTGAAATCAAGTATTCGCAGATGCCTTACACGATCACTAAGGAGGAGGATATGCGCATTCGTAATCGTATGGCTGATTTCGTGGCAGAAACAGGGATAAAAAGTGGCATTATCCCAACGATGATTACTACTTTTGGCGTGCGCCTTACACAGTATGCAGCCTTGGCTCAAGTACAAATTACAATGGACGACCTGTTCGTATAAACAAATGGTGCAGTGTCGTAAGTCCGTAATACAGGTTCGCAAGTCCGCTAGGCGTATCTCCATAACGCCTAACGGACTTGCAGCCAGCCATTGTTTGCCTTGACTTTTGGATAAAAGCTGTATTCTTGGAGGCGTATATAGACACCCAAAAAGATACATAATCTTTACAATTCTATCTTTCGAAAGAATGCGGAAGATTAAATCAAAACAGGCTAATAAATGTTACATATAGGGACAGCATAACGAACATGCTGCCCCTTTTTTCGTATTATTGGCATCACGCAAAACGGACTTTTAGGAGACTCTGAGTGACGGAAGAGAGTGACTATCCGGCTACAAATGCAGCTTTGGATGATTGAAAGCAGAAATTGTTAATTTTTGAAAAATACAAGAGAAAAGAGACATTTTTATCGGGAATAGCCCCTTTCAGGTGTCGCATTCCCCCACCAATGCGACACCTAAATGATAGGAATGCGACACCTAGGCATGGGAATGCGACACCTTATTTCAATTATTTTTTGTATATTTGCAGCATGATTGCTAGATTGGAGCCATGCCGGTTTGCTGTCCGACATACCTGTTCATCATACAGACAAGCCTCTTATGTTTCCAGGAATCATCTTCGCTCTGATGATCCAATGGACATGATAGCGAAGCCTATCCCATCATAGAGGAAAGCTCCTGATCTTTGCGATAAACTGGCAAGCAGATATATAAGACAAAATATTAACATTAATCATTTAACAACAAAACGTGTATGAAAAAGAAACAATTACACAAATCGAATCGGCTCGTCACGATGCTGCTGCTCGTGATGGCTATCCTCATGCCTTATGGGGGGGCATGGGCACAGACTGCAATTCCACCGTCAGAGGGTAACGGAAGTGAAGGCAGTCCTTACATTATCACCAAAGCTGAGGAATTGGCATGGTTCCGTGATGCGGTGAATGACGGGAATTATGAAATCTGCGCTAAGATAGCAGATAATGTTGAGGTCATTGACCTAAAGGACTTCTGCCATGCGGCTGATGCGTCTCAAAACTTAAAAGAACTAAGCTGGGAGCCTATTGGAAATAGTGATTGGAGTTACGTAGGTACTTTCGACGGAAATGGCAAGACCATCACCAACCTTTATATCAATGCAACCCAAGCATATATGGGGCTTTTCGGTAGAATCTATCAAAGCACAATCAAGAACCTAACCTTTGAGAATGCAAATGTGACAAATACGGAAAATAATATAGGAATTTTGGCTGGTTATGCAGGAAATGGAAACACCCTTCAAAATATCAAAATATCAAATACTTGCCAGATAAAAGGAGGTAATGACTTTACAGGCGGTATTGCAGGTTATCTTGATGGTAACGCCTACAACTGTGTGAACTACGCCACGGTACAAGGAACAGAAGATGTCGGCGGTCTTTTTGGCTTCTACAGTAGCGATGGTAATTCTATGACCGCCTGTGCCAACTATGGAAATGTAACTGCATCAAGTTATACTGCCGGTGGCTTAGTTGGCTATTTCGAGAGTGGAACCATCAAAGACTGTGCCAACTATGGCGATATAACAGGAACTTCAAATGTCGGAAACTTGATAGGAAATGCTCAAAGTTGCAATCTGAACAATGTGCTTGGCACTGGTAATGTTACTGCTACTTCTGATACTGAGCGTGCCGGTCTCCTTGTTGGACACATAAACAATTCCTCCAGCACCGCTTCTGGCATCTTGGCATACAACAGCAGCTCGAAGCTTACCATCAATAAAATTGAGCAGACAGGTAATGCTGTCAAGGCTATCGGAAATGGCTCATTGACCTATCCTGACGGTAAGAATGAAGCTGACGTGGTCAAGGCATTCACCGCTGAGCAGCTGAAGAGCGGTGAGGTGGCATGGCTGCTGAATGGCTCCACATCTGTTCCTGCCGAAGGAAGCACCTTGGCTTGGTATCAGAAACTCTTGGGTGCTGATGCTTATCCTGTGCTTGTTGCTGAAGAGGGCAATACTGTATATAAAGGAACTTTCCGTTACTGCGACAATACGACTTTCTCATATAACAACACTACCTCTGAGGATGTGCAGGTTCATAAACCATCTGCCACTTTAACCAGTCCTAAGTTCGATGCTGACAAGCACATCTATCACATGGGCTGCAGCAACGAGAACTGCCCTGAGCATAAGTATGTAGCAGATGTAGATGGTACACTGAAGGCTACCAAGGAAGAAGACGGAAAATTCTATGTCGAGAAACTGGCCCTTACTGATGCTTCTACAGCCATCAACACCCAGGCTCAGTTCACGGTGAAGAACCTTCAGTATAGCCGTCAGCTTACTGAGGGACAGAAGGGTTATGCAACACTCTGCCTTCCTTTCGATATCAATGCAGCTGATGTTGCTGGTGCAGAGAAGTGCTATCCTGTAGGAAATATGATGATTCACATGCCTTCAGCTGATGCAAGTGTATTGAAATTCGTTCTTATGCTCGATGAGCAGTCTGTCATCGAGGCTGGCACACCAATGGTTGTTAAGCTTGCAGCAGAGAACGCAGCTCAGAATTTGGTTGCAACGGCACAGAATGTAGAGTATAACGCCAACTTCTTTGCAAATCCAACAGCCAAGTCGCTGACTCTGAGAGACTGGGATGGTAAGAGTGGTTTTATGACTATCTGCCATGAACTGACAAATGCCTCAATAGGTGGTGTTTATACTACCACACCTATGGCAGAAGGAAGCTACAGTTTCCGTGCAGATGGTAAGTTTGGTATCCACACAGGTGATTTGTCTCCTTATCGCATATATCTGAACGTCCAGCCATCGCAGTCGGCTTCTTCACGTACCATGCTGTTCAGCATCGGTTTGCCTGATGACAGTTCTACCACTGGTATCCGCATCATCAGCTTAGGAGATGGCAAACAGACTGGTTCATCAGCCATCTATACCTTAGAGGGCCAGCGCGTAATGGGAACACCTCGCAAGGGCATCTATATCAAGAATGGAAAGAAATTTAGTGTTAAATAATTAATCAACAAGGAATTATGAAAAAGAAAGAGTATATATCACCTGCAATTCAGGTATTTGAAATGAATACACCTTGCATCCTGGCAGGAAGTGGAGAAGAAACCGGTGGAGGAAGTACCGGAAGTGGAATAACGCAAGAAGAATGGGATAGTATGGGACCAGGCTTCGGCTCGAATGATCCGAAGTACCCAGGTGAGGGAGTGTAATTATACGCTTCTGATTCTAATATAAGTAAGGGCTGCAAATGGTAACAATACCGTTTGCAGCCCTCGTTGTTTTAATGCCGGAAGATATTTCCTTCTCGCCTGGCATAGTCACTTATACTAAGAAAAAAGACTCGTGGATAATTTACATACACTACGCCTGAAGTTGCTTCAGCTGGTCTTCTGTTAATCCTGTAGCTTGTATGATTTGAGAACAAGACATACCCATTGCCAACAAGTTACGGGCTACTTCCAAACCTTTAGACAGTTCACCTTCAGCACGCCCTTCAGCACGCCCTTCAGCACGCCCTTTTTCCATTCCTCTCTTCTCATCAAACTTTCTGGTGGCATATATATCACGCATATTCTTGATGTCCTCGTCATAAAGCTCAAGTTCCTCTCGGGAAAGCTTGCGGAGGTCGCCTATCTCTGCCAACTTGCGGAAGACTGGATACTTCTCGCTGAATGGCATCTGTTCAAACATGTTCATATTCTTCACTATATAAATCCAACAATCAAATATATCCATACACTCTGCCTCCGTGTGCTTGTCGAACAATGGCAACTGGAGGTACACAATACGCATCCTGTCGGACACCCGCTGGCGTGTCTGCAAGTCGGTAAGCACTAAATCGGTGCGAAACTCCTTTAATATCGGACTTTGCGATACAAAGTCCATGAAACATACCGTATAGACTGGAGCCAAGTGGTAGTCCCAGATTCCACGGATGCCTTGCTGCACAATGGCACGTGCCGTGTAATACAATGCCCTGTCGGCAAAGTATTCCTGCTCTTTCTTCTGCATCTCGACGATGACATGCTTGCCTTCGTTTGTGATGCAATAGACATCGAAGACCACACCGCGGTCATCGGGGCGCAAGCCAAGTTTTTCTGTCTTGGCAAACGTCACGTCCTTGATTACCAACTCGTCTTCAAACAGTCCGTTGAGGAATGTTATCAGGCATTCTTTAGTGTCCTCGCTTCCAAAGATTCGCTTGAAAGCCCAATCGACACGTGGGTCTATAAATCTTGCCATCTTCTTACGTTTTATAAGGTCGTGGACGCAATATTGCAATTCTGCTGCGAAGATACACTTTTTTATTGAAACTGCCAAGAAATTATGGGATTTTCTTTTTTTAATAACTGTATGGTTGAAAAGTTTCTATGGTTGTACGCAAGTACATGAAGAAGAATACTCAAGTGGCTCAGTCAGCCAACTCAAGTGGTTCAATCAAGCAATTCAAGTAGTTCTGTCAGCGAGTTCAGACGTCTCAGTTAGCTGATGCAGACGTCTCGATAAGCTTACGGATACGTCTCCGTTAGCTTACGCAGTAATATCTGTAACCCGATGCAGTCATATTCGTAGCCCAGCGCAGTAATATCTGTAACCCGATGCAGTCATATTCGTAACCCGATGCAGCCGTATCAATAACCCTGCGCAGCCTTCATATGAATAAGTTTTATGTAATCATCTATCATCCATCACGATTTACATCTTTTATACATCTTAACATACTAATATACAGATACTTGAATAGCGTGATAGATACTTCAAAAATGGTAAAATCCATCACGCTATCCATCACGATTTGTAAGCGGCTCCGCGTTTATACGTAAGCGGCTCCGCGTTTATACCTTGCATAATTCAAAAAAAGCAGTAACAGCTGA
>ERZ1035025.350-NODE-350-length-32861-cov-62.998537_pt1 | contig 32861 bp, 29 predicted proteins | sample MGYA00520619_ERZ1035025 | MGnify/ENA primary metagenome ERZ1035025 (study PRJEB33766, sample SAMN09781742) | gut metagenome | biome: gut microbiome | host: Homo sapiens | place: Madagascar | study: EMG produced TPA metagenomics assembly of the PRJNA485056 data...
GTTCTATAAGGTTGGTGGCAGCCAGAATCTGATAATGCCCTACAGGAAGAGCGAAGCGTTGGCTTGCCACCTCCTGCGCACTTCCATAATGTTTTTCCTCTACTAATGAACCGTCATCGGCATTGAATATCCAGAGTTTCACGTCCTTCACTTCCGTACCTTGGTCGGCTTCATCTGCCCAAGTGAGCGATACAGACAAGCCACCTTCTTCCTCACCATCATGAACATCATGGTCGCAGCTTGCCAACAGGCATGGGACGCATAACAGCACCCATAACCAAATATTAAATCTTCTTTTTGTTTTCATTTCCTATCTTGTTTTATGGGTTACTGATGATTGTCTTTAGTCTCTACTCGGCGAGCTTTCTGGGCTTCGCGAGATCCGTCGCTTCCCTTACCTGCAGCCGAAATGCGGCTCGCCGCTATGCCTTTCTTTACCAGCCAGGCCTTCAGGGTTTCTGCTCGCTGGCGAGAAATGCGCCTGTTCACCGCCACGCTGCCCCTGGTGTCGCACCAGCCTGTCACCGTCACCTTCATATCCGGATTCTCCTTTAATATATGGAGGATTTCGTTCAGCTTGGATTCCTCGTCAGGGTTGATGGCGATACTGTTGAAATCGAAGTAGATAACAGGGAATTTCACCTCTGAGGTTTCAGCAATGTCTTGTTCTGCAACCTTGGTTTCTGCCTTATCCGCCTTGGCAGCCGACTCTTGCTGTTGGGTGTTCTCCTCTGGGGTAGTCAGCTGTTGCTGGACTTCCGGCTGAGGAATGGTTGAGGTTTCCATCATCTTTCTTTTCTTTGCCTTGGTGAAGCTGATGCCCAGTCTGATGCCGCTTTCCCAAACGAAGTTGTTCTTGTGGAGATGTTCCGGCATTCCATCCATACGTTCGCCAGTAAGACGGGTCAGACCGGAATAGATGCCCAATTTCAGACATGAGGTCAGTTGGTAGCCCACCTGCAAGTCTGCGCCATAACCCAAATGCCAGTTGGTTGAACCTTTCATCACTTTGGCTTCATCGGCTATAGTATGGATGTCAGCTTTGGTCGTTACTGCATATATATGAGGTGAAACAGCCAAATCCCATCGGCTGTCAGCTGTTTGAGGGAACAACCCAAGGAGATTGATATTCACTCTTGCCCCATATTGTCCCATTCTGACATGGCTTTTCAGATTGGCATATTCCCAACTGTCCATGCCTAAGACACCTGCGTTGTAAAGCACACCGTCGCTACCCAACCAATAGTTACGTTCTACGCAGCAGTCTTGTGCAGACAAGTTCATTTCTCCATACTTGGCAGATAACTCAGCCGAGAAGATGGAGTTGAAACGATAGCCCCCATATAAGCCAGCAGCCCAACCGAGGTGCGTCTTGTCATGTCCGAAACTTGAGAAAGTAGAGAAACCGAAAGGCATTCCACCCTCAATACCGACGTACCAGCCTTGCGAAATAGTCTTTCCATCTTCTTTTACTTCTGCTTTCGCAAAAGAAAAAGGAAGAATAAACGCAAGCATTGCGACCAGCAGCCGATTCTTTGTTGTTAAATTATTTTTCATATCATTCATTTATTTTTTATCGTAAAGGTAAGGATCTGTCTCCAATTACAAGACAGGTATCCATCATAAAGCTAGTTCATCCATTCTAACCGAACCTCACTCCAGAAAATACAAGAGGTTTGTTAGGAAGATAAATATGGATGCAAAGAACAAATATATATAAAAGCGTTCCCTCTTGATGAAGTCACGAAAGCTATAGCGAGCCTTCCAATGATTCTCAAGATACATCCTGTACTCATGTATCATGGCATATCCCAAGATAATACCTAATATGAGTACAAACACCCCGATGATGATCAGGGCTAATTCTATCCTTGGCATAGTTTCTAACATTTCTTTCATGGCACAAAGATAGTGTTTTTCATTCAAAAAAGGTGTCGCTTTCCTATGTTCAGGTGTCTACTTCCTATGTTTTAGGTGTCTACTTCGTAGGAAGTAGACACCCATTTTAACGATTTATTCCCTTATATTATGCGTTTTTCTGGTATTTTCTTCTCGCCATTCGGTAGGCGTACAACCTTCCTTTGACTTGAATATCCGGTACAGATAGGTACGGGCAGAGAAGCCACACTCGGCAGAAATAATGTCATTACTATAGTCTGGAAATTCCAACATCATCTTCTTTGCCGCATTGAAACGTATATCACCAAGCCATATTCTGAATGTAGTTTTCAGATACTGGTCGAAGAATACAGATAACTCATCCTTGGAGATACAAAGTGTGCGAGAGAGGGTAAGCATATTCACAGTACTGTCCTTATATCCTAAATTCGCACACCATGCATCAAGACTTTTCTGGATGAAATCTCTGCGCTCATCGGAAAGTGGTTGTAAAGATTCTGTTCTACTATCAGCAGAGGTCTGCTGTTTAGCAGAAAGTGCCCCCCCCATACCTATTTTTTGTTCCCACCAAGGCATCGTTTTCCACTTCTTTATCCAAGAGTTCTTCGGTAGGGATATAACTGCTGCCGAGAGCGATAAACGTAAGATTGAAGAACAACAAGGCAAGCAATACGGCTGGACCTACTATATATAATAAGGTGGTAGAAAAAATGGCAACTGGCATAGCGAGAACTGCGAGCCATAGAATGATTACACTTGCACGCGAATATCTTACGTAAGGCAACAAATCCGTTGCAGCCATTGTCTCCAACATATTTTTACGCCTAATCATCTCCTGAATAATCATGTATATGCAATAGAAAACACTTACGCAAAACAGAGTCAGCATCAGATAAAGCCCCTCTCTGATATACAGGCTATGATGAAGACTGATACCCACGCAAAAGACCACAATGATGGCAGCATAAATGCCACTGCACATCAGTATCATCTTTCTGAGGTTAGCACGGGTGGTTTCTATGTTGTAGATTCCCATGGAGATGAGCGAGAAGCAGGGGGTATAGAGGAGGATGTTGATGACCGCCCCCAGATTATCGTGCATAGCACGGAACCCGAAAGTCATCTGCAACACATATTGTATCGCCAGTCCTATCAGGGCAGCAACGATCATCCATCGAGAACGCTCATACCGCTTGTTCTCCCATCTTACATGCAGATGAGAAAGTGCTACGATGAAGGCATTGATGAGCATGAATATGAAGCATGCAAACTGAAATTGAAATAATGAATCCATACGCTTTTTCCTATTTCGTATGTCTCTTCAGGAAGATGCTGTGGTCGATGCAGGCTGGGAGCTCTTCCTTATAGTGGGTAACCATGATCATCGTCTTGTTCTTTCGCTTGCAGAATGCCTCGATGATATCCTTTACCAGGCGGCGGTTTCTGTTGTCAAGACCATGAAGAGGCTCGTCGAGGATGAGGAGCTCGGGATCCTTCACGAAGGCACGTGCCAGAAGTACCAGGCGCTGCTCACCACTTGACAGTTTCAGGAAACCACGATCTTCCAAACCCTCCAGACCGAATACCTTCATCCAGAAACGGCACTGGTCCATATCCTCTTCCTTTGGCTTTACATAGAGACCCACAGAATCGGTAAGACCGCTCGCCACGATGCGGATGGCTGGCATATCACGCTGATAGGAACGGTGAAGCTCTGGAGATACATAGCCGATATGCTTCTTGATATCCCAGATGCTCTCGCCACTGCCACGAGGATTGCCGAAGAGGGCGATGTCACAGGCGTAGCTCTGCGGATTGTCGGCACATACCAGACTGAGCAGGGTACTCTTGCCGGCACCATTCTGTCCGCTCAGTGCCCAGCGCTCACCATTGTTAACCGTCCAGTCGAGATCGTTGAGGATGATGCGCTCGCCATACTGGATGCGAACCTTGTTCATCTTCACCACTTCCTGGCTGTGATATTCCCGGTCGCTATATGGCAGGTCGATGATGGCCTGTTCTAATTCTTCGCATAATACGTGGGCAGGGATGGGGTTGCGCTGTGCCAGATATTCTTCCTTGGTAAGCTTAGGATATACCTTCATATCCTTCACTTCTACCACGTGGGTGATGAAGTCTGGGATGTCATCGCTCTTGCTCAATACGAGGATGATCTGCAGATGATGCTCTGTGGTAAGTGACTTGAGAAGCTCCTTGAGCTGGTCGCGGGTGTCGGCATCCAGACCGATGAAAGGATTGTCCATGATCAGCACGCGAGGCTCAGAGAAGAGGGTAGAGGCAAGCTTGAACTTGCGGAGCTCTCCACTGCTCAGCAGGATGGTGTATTTGTCGAGCAGGTGGTGCATGTGGAACAGCTTGTAGATGTGTTCCTGCAGCTGTCTGCGCTCCGGCGTATCTTCGCCAGCCATCTGATAAGCCTCTTCCAGCTTATCCTTGACGATAGGCGTGTTCTCATCTATTTCCAGCTGGTTCCAGCGCTGCTGCAGGAAGTAGGTGCGGTCGTTGTCGCCTCCGTAGGTATCACGGAAGGTGATATACTTGATATTGTCGCTCACCAGGGGCTTGGTACTAGGAGAAAAGTCGTAATCAGGATCATGCATCAACAGCGGGTGTCTGCCCACAAGGATGTCCACGAACATCGACTTACCTCCACCATTGGGACCTACGATAGCGATATGCTCGCCGTCGCATGCCTCGAAGTTAACTGGCTCAGCCATACGCCATTCCGGCATACGGGTTACGCCATTCTGGATACTGATAATCTTTTGCATCTCTCTTATTTTTTTTGATATATTGCTTGATAACAGAGTGATATTCCCGGGTAGGGCTACTTGTGCGTGGTACGGTTGATAGCCGCCAGGAGCTTTGCCTGCGGGCCCGTCATGCCTGTACCTTTCTCTATGCGGCTGGCGTTCTTGGTAGCAAAATCCTTCCAGCTGCTATAGTGCCTGTCGCCCGTTTCGGGTCTGCCCATCTGCAGGAAATGGCAGTAGGCAGCGCCCAGGGCATCTGTGGCATCCATGTATTTCGGCATCTCGTCTTCCCGGATGTTGAGCATGCGCTGCAGCATCGCCGCCACCTGCTCCTTGGAAGCCTGACCTTGTCCGGTAATCGCCATCTTGATTTTCAGCGGAGCGTACTCGTGGATGGGTACGTCGTGGTGGATGGCAGCAGCGATAGCCACTCCCTGCGCCCTGCCGAGCTTGAGCATCGACTGCACATTCTTGCCGAAGAAGGGAGCCTCTATCGCCATCTCGTCGGGCAGATAGGAGTCGATGATGCCAGTCACCCGCTCGAAAATCCTGCCGAGTCGCAAGTAGGGATCTTTCTCCTTGCGCATGTCGATGACGCCCATCACCACCAGTTCTGCCTTGTTGCCGATGACGCGTATCACGCCATAGCCCATCACGTTGGTGCCGGGGTCAATGCCCAGGATGATTTTCTCTGTGTTCGATTTCTTCTGAATCATCTGAATGCTGTATCTTCTGAATCCTTGGAATTCTGAATGCTGTATCTTCCTGAATCTATCGGTCCATATATGGATTATGAGCCAATTCCTCGCCGATGCTGGTAGCCTCACCGTGGCCAGGCAGCACCTGTGTCTCATCCGGCAACATGCCGAGATGGCGCAGGCTGTTGATGATGCGGAACATGCTGCCGCCAGGGAAATCGGTTCTGCCGATTGAACTCTTGAAGAGGGTATCGCCCGAGAAGAGTACGTGCTCTGCCTCGCAATAGAAGCATACGGAGCCGTTGCTGTGGCCCGGAGTCTCGATGATGGTGAATTCGTGATTGCCGAACTTGATTACCTCATCTTCCTCAAAGAAATGACCGATAGGAGGGAACTGGGTGTCGAGCTGCATCTGGTAGAATGTCTCTGCCTGATGAGCCAGACCCTTCATCAGCTTCTCATCGCCCTGTGCCACTTCCGGCTTCAGTCCGAACTCCTGGTAGATGGTATCGTTGCCGAAATTATGGTCGAGATGACCGTGGGTAACGAGGAGATGAACAGGCTTCAGATTGTTCTTTCTGATATATTCTGTGATTGCCTTGCGCTCTTCAGGATAGAAGGCACCGCAATCTATGATGACGCACTCGAGGGTGTCATCGCTGACCACGTAGCAGTTTTCCTGCAACATGTTGACTTGGAATCTTTCGATATGTAGCATTTTACTTTTTCTTTAATTTAAGCAGGAACATAAACCAGCTGCTTGTCCTGGCTGAACCACTCCTCATCGAAGAAGGTGCTGAGAGGGGTGATTTCCGAAATTTTATAATACTGCTTGAGTTCCTCCTTCAGATTGCCGCCCTTGAGACAGAGCAAACCATTAGGCAGGGCATTCTGACCAGCCTTCTTGAAGTTCTTCTTGATGATCTTCATCAGGTCGGGCAACTGCATCACGGCACGGCTCACCACGAAGTCGTACTTGCCTTTCTCGTCCTCGCCGCGCAGGTGTTCAGCCACCAGGTTCTTGAGTCCGATAGCGCCAGCCACCTCATTGCACACCTTGATCTTCTTGCCGGTGCCATCGATGAGCTTGAACTTGCACTCTGGGAAGAGGATGGCGAGCGGGATGCCCGGGAAACCACCGCCGCATCCGAAGTCGAGAATCTCTGAACCCGGGCGGAAGTTGATCGCCTTGGCAATAGCCAGAGAGTGGAGCACGTGGTGCTCGTAGAGGTTGTCGATATCCTTGCGGCTGATGACATTGATCTTGGCATTCCAATCGCGATACAGACCGTCGAGGGCAGCGAACTGCTTCTTCTGCTCGTCGGTGAGGTGAGGGAAATATTTCTCTATGATATTCATTCTATCTTGTTTTTGTTTCTTTCTATCTATATTTATTAATGTATTCAAGTTTCGCAAGTATGCTCCACACGCCCTGAAAGGGCAGAAGCTCCTAGCCCAGGGCATCGCCCTGGGTAATGATGGGTGCAAGTCTGTCGCCCTGTAAGGGCAAAAGCCTTCAAATACCAGGCAATATACAAAGCTTTTGCCCTTACAGGGCGCCTTGCTGATTGCCATTATACCCAGGGCGATGCCCTGGGCTAGGAGCTTTTGGGCCTTCAGCCCGTACTTGAACCACATGCGAAACTTCAGTATACTATATTTATTAATGTATATAAACCGATGCAAAGGTAGTGCAAATTGTAGATAAAACAAAATAAAATTAGCTTTTTTTGTATATTTAGTAGTTATTTCGGGGCTTGTTAGCAAAAAAATGTGTACCTTTGCACCCGAAAAAGATGTTAGATAGTATTTATTTAATATAAAAAGTAATGATAAAAGCAGCATTATTCGACTTAGACGGCGTGGTTTTCGATACCGAAAGCCAGTATTCCGTGTTCTGGGGAATGATAGGCAGGGAGTATCATCCGGAGATGCCTGACTTTGCGCTCCGCATCAAGGGACAGACCCTGGTTCAGATCTACGACAAGTACTTCTCTGATGATGCCACATTCGCTCATATTGATGGATACACCGATTGCAAGTCGGAACAGGCTAAGATAACAGCCCGGCTCGATGAGTTTGAGCTGAATATGTCGTTTCCTTACATTCCCGGATTCGAAACTTTCCTGAAAGATGTAAAGGCGCATGGTGTGAAGTGCGCTGTGGTGACGAGCAGCAATCTGCAGAAGATGGAGCAGGTGTATAAGCATCATCCTGAGTTCAAGACCAATTTTGACCGCGTGCTCACCAGCGAAGATTTTGTCAAGAGCAAGCCGGATCCAGACTGTTATCTCAAGGGTGCTGCCTGTTTCGGAGCAAAGCCGGAGGAATGCGTAGGTCTGGAGGACAGCTTCAACGGACTGAAGGCAGTGAGAGCTTCGGGTGCATTTACCCTCGGACTCGCTACTACCAATTCTGCAGAGAGCATCCAGCCATACAGCGACTATGTGATAGCCGATTACAATGGATTCGGATACGATGACCTGGAGAAGATTGTAGAAACTTTTAAGTAAACACAATTATATGGGATATTTATCTACAGACAAAAAGAAAATCACAACCAAGACCTACGCCGAAATGAAGGCGGCAGGTGAGAAGGTTACGATGCTTACTGCCTACGATTTCACTACCGCAGGCATCATCGATGCAGCTGGCATCGATACCATCCTGATAGGTGATTCGGCTAGCAATGTGATGGCTGGAAATGCTGATACATTGCCTATCACCGTAGATCAGATGATTTACCACGCACGCAGCGTGGCCCGCGCCTGCAATCATGCACTCGTGCTCTGTGATATGCCTTTCGGCAGCTATCAGGTTTGCAAGGAAGATGCCTTGCGCAATGCCTGCCGAATGATGAAGGAGACAGGCGTGGATGCGCTGAAGCTGGAAGGTGGCGTGGAAATCCTGGATACTGTTCAGGCACTCATCAATGCCGGTATTCCTGTTTGCGGCCATCTTGGACTTACTCCTCAGAGCGTGAATAAGTTTGGCGGTTACGGCATCCGTGCCAAGGAAGATGCAGAGGCTGAGAAGCTGATCAGCGATGCTAAAGCACTGGATAAGGCTGGCTGTTTTGCCATCGTTCTGGAGAAGGTTCCTGCCAAACTGGCGGCTGAAGTTTCACGTCAGGTAAACGCTGTAACTATCGGTATTGGAGCTGGTAATGGTTGTGATGGACAAGTGCTGGTTTATGCTGATGCGCTCGGTATGACCCAGGGCTTCAAGCCAAAATTCCTGCGTCATTTTGCCCAGGTAGGCGAGGAGATGCAGAAGGGAGTAAAGGCTTATATCGACGCCGTGAAGAGCGTGGAGTATCCAAGCGCAGAAGAGAGCTACTAAGATGGATACGCAAAATACCCCGGTGCATTTTAATCTGTGGCACCGTGACTTCTGGCGTCTCTGCTTCGCCAATCTCTTCCTGATGACGAGCATCTATATGCTCCTCCTGAGCATACCTTATTTTATGGCTAAGGAGGGATATTCCGTTACTCAGATTGGCGTGGTTTATGCTGCTTATGGCTTGGGCATCTTTCTTTTGGGTGGCTTCTGCTCCTATCTGGTGCAGCGCTATCGCCGCAATCGGGTATGCCAGATATCCATCCTGGGTGTGGCAGTCAGTCTCGTCATCCTTTATTATCTGGAAACCTTCTGGAATATCAAGGTGGGCTTCGAGATGCTGGTGGTGATGCGTCTGATTCAGGGCGCTTTCCTGGGTTTGGCAGAGATGTCGCTGGCGAGTACGCTGATTATCGATACCTGTGAATCTTTCCAGCGTACGGAGGCGAATTATATCACCTCCTGGTTTGCCCGCTTTTCCATTGCGGTAGGTCCATTGCTGTCGCTTCTGGTCTATCATGTCTTCAGTATGAAAGTCGTTTTTCCTGTAGCCTCGGTATTGGCATTGGTTGCCTTGGTGCTGGTTTCCAGAGTGAAATTCCCGTTCAAGGCTCCGTCAGAAAACGTGTCACTCATCAGCAGCGACCGCTTCTTCCTGCCTCAGGGATTTCCGCTGTTCGTCAATATTGTATGCATCATGGTGATACTGGGCTTCTATCTGTCGCAGCCTCATTCTCTCACCGTCTATGTGATGTTTTTTTGTGGACTGTTTCTGGCATTGGTGGCAGAAAAATACGTTTTTGCTGATGCAGAGCTGAAGAGTCAGGTAATCGTGGGACTGATATTGATTGCGGCAGCAGAATTTGTTTCCTTAAGCGATCAGAGCTTTGCCGAAGAGATGCTTGTACCTGCCTTGCTGGCCTTGGGAGTGGGTATCATCGGAAGCCGATTCCTGCTTTTCTACATCAAGCTTGCCAAGCATTGCCAGCGTGGCACCAGTATGAGCTCCTTCTTCCTGGCGTGGGAACTGGGGTTGAGCTTAGGAATCGGATTGGGTTTCTGGCTGGTGAAGGACGTGTATCAGAAGTCTCCTGATGTGGATATGGCGATATTGAATCCAGTGTATAATGAACTTGTGTATCCAGCTTTCGGATTGACAGTGGTTTCTCTTCTGATGTATAATTTCCTAGTACATCCATGGTATATGAAGCATCGCAATCGCTGATGCTTCGTGTGCCTGCTTTATTAAAAGTTTCTAAAAATAGCGTTTGTGAAACTTTTTTAATATAATTTAGTTAGCTTTATTCGCTTTTGTGCTCATAATTGAGTACTTTTGCGTTTGATTTGAGAACGGAGGGCATTTTGGAAATGTCCTTTGTTCTGTTTTTAGAATGAATTAAACGTAAAATTGATAATAAGATTATGGCAGAAGCTATTGATATCCGTGAGTTGAATATCCGGATTGAACAACAGAGTCAGTTCGTTACCAACCTGGTAATGGGCATGAACAAGGTCATCGTAGGTCAGAAGCACCTCGTTGACTGTCTCCTTATTGGTCTTCTCTCTGATGGTCACATTCTCCTGGAAGGTGTACCTGGTCTGGCGAAGACTCTTGCAATCAAAACATTGTCACAGTTGATTAGTGCAGACTATAGCCGCATACAGTTTACACCCGATTTGTTGCCTGCCGATGTAATCGGTACGCAGATCTATTCGCAGAAGGATGAAGCCTTCCATGTGAAGCGAGGACCTGTGTTTGCCAACTTCGTCCTGGCGGATGAGATCAACCGTGCTCCAGCCAAGGTGCAGAGTGCCTTGCTCGAGGCGATGCAGGAACATCAGGTAACCATCGGAGACCAGACATTCCATTTGCCTAATCCATTCCTGGTGATGGCTACCCAGAACCCGGTAGAGCAGGAGGGTACCTATCAGTTGCCTGAGGCTCAGGTGGACCGTTTCCTCCTCAAGGTTATCATCGATTATCCTACCATCGAAGAAGAGAAGCTCATTATCCGTGAGAACATTCAGGGCGGTCTGCCTACCGTGACTCCGGTTACTACAGCCGGGGAAATCCTGAAGGCTCGCAGCATCGTCAACGAGGTGTATATCGATGAGAAGATTGAGCAGTATATTGCCGACATCGTCTTCGCTACCCGTTATCCAGACCGTTACGGCCTGGGCGAATTGAAGGATATGATTACCTTTGGCGGCAGTCCTCGTGCCAGCATCTCACTTGCCAAGGCAGCCAGAGCCTACGCCTTCATCAAGCACCGTGGCTACGTGATTCCTGAGGATGTGCGTGCCGTGGCTCACGATGTGCTCCGCCACCGCATCGGCCTCTCTTATGAGGCAGAGGCAAGCGAAATCACCAGCGAGGAAATCGTCAGCCGCATCATCAACAAGGTTGAAGTGCCTTGATTTAGTTCAAAATTCAAAGTAAATTAAGTTGGATACACAAGATATCTTAAAGAAAGTTCGGAAGATCGAGATCAAGACTCGCGGATTGAGCCAGAACATCTTCGCCGGCCAGTATCATTCAGCCTTCAAGGGTAGGGGAATGGCCTTTGCCGAGGTGCGCGAATATCAGTATGGCGACGACGTGAGAGACATCGACTGGAATGTGACGGCTCGCTTCCATCGCCCTTTCGTCAAGGTCTTTGAAGAAGAGCGAGAGCTTACCGTGATGCTGATGGTGGATGTGAGCGGTTCGCTCGATTTCGGTACCATGCGCCAGATGAAGCGCGACCTGGCTACCGAGATAGCTGCAACCCTTGCCTTCAGTGCCATCCAGAACAACGACAAGATAGGTGTCATCTTCTTTTCCGACAGAATAGAGAAATATATCCCTCCCAAGAAGGGACGCAAGCATATCCTCTACATCATTCGTGAGATGCTCGACTTTCATCCCGAGAGTCAGCGTACCGATATCGGATGTGCCCTGGAATACTTCACGAGGGTGATGAAGCGCCATTGCACGGCTTTCGTCATCAGCGACTTCTATGACAACAAGGACTATCAGCACCAGCTGCAGATAGCCAACCAGAAGCACGATGTGGTGGGAATCCAGGTGTATGATCCACGTGCCAAGCAGTTGCCCGACGTGGGACTGCTCAAGGTGATGGATGCCGAGACGGGACACGAGATGTATATCGATACCAGTTCGAAGAAATTGAGAGTGGCTCACACCCAAAACTGGTTGCGACAGCAGGAGAATCTGCGACAGCTCTTTGCCAAGAGCAAGGTAGATTGGACTTCGGTAGCCACCAACGAGGACTTCTCGAAGGCGCTCCTGATGCTGTTCAAACAGAGAGGCTAAAGTAAGATAACATGAAAATAAAGAATATCATATTGACGATGGCGCTGATGGGTTGCTCTACGCTGGCTTTCGGTCAGACCGTGGAGCAGCGCATGGATTCCCTTCAGCTGCTTATCGGACAGCAGACCATCCTGCACCTCAAGGCTACTGCCCGGAAGGGTGCCAGAATTGTGCTGCCATCCTTCAAGCCTCAGGACCAGATTGTACCTGGTGTAGAGGTGGTGGAGCAGAGCAAGGGTGACACGATGCAGATGGGTGATGACCGCATCCAGGTGAGCCGCGACTATACGCTTACCTCTTTCGATGAGAAGGTGTATGTGGTTCCTGCACTCGATGTGAAGATCGACGGCAAGAGCTATCACGGAAATCCGTTGGCACTGAAGGTGCTCACCGTCCCGGTAGATACGGTGCATCCTAACCAGTTCTATCCGGCAAAGGGTGTACAGGATAATCCTTTCGAGTGGAGGGAGTGGAGCTTCGCCTTCTGGTTGAGTCTGCTGATGATTATCATCTGTGGAGCAATGATTTATCTCCGCAATCGTCTGAAGAAGAACAAGCCTATCATCGCCCGCATCCGCATCGTGAAGAGGGTGCCTGCCCATGAGAAGGCGCTGCGTGAAATCAATGACATCAAGCATCATCATACCAGCGCCAGCCAGGAGACTCAGAAAGAGTACTACACCCAGTTGACCAATACGCTGCGTGCCTATATCGTGAGCCGCTTCGGATTCAATGCGATGGAGATGACCAGTGGAGAAATCATCGAGCACCTGCGTGCTTCGGGCGACCAGAAGATGATAGACGAGCTGAGAATGCTCTTCTCTACCGCCGACCTGGTGAAGTTTGCCAAGTACGAGATTCCGATGAACGAGAACGATGCCAACCTGGTGAATGCCATCAACTTCATCGACCAGACGAAGACCGATGAGCAGCCTAAGGAGGAGAAGATCGTTCCAACGCTCAGCACCGAAGACCAGAAGTCACAGCAGCAGCGCCGACTCATCAAGACCCTGCTCTGGGTGGGCGGCATCAGCGTAGTTGCCATCTTCGGCTACATCGTTTATCAGGTAGTGATGCTCGTGATGTAAATGTCATCAGGCTCAGAAAGAGAGATGGTGATGTAATGTCATCAGGCTCGGAAATCCAGAGCCGGTGATGTAAACAATAAAAAGAAATTAAGAAATGGAATTTGCAAGTAAAGCATATTTTCTGCTGCTCCTGCTGCTGATACCTTATATATTATGGTATTTCCTGGGCAGGAAGAAGAGCGAGCCTACGATGCGCATGAGTGATACACGCATCTATCAGTATGCTCCCAAGAGCATGCGCGTCAGACTCATCCATCTGCCCATGGTGCTGAGATGCATCTGCTTCGTGCTCATCGTCATCGCCATGGCCCGTCCGCAGACCCACTATTCCTGGGACAACAAGACCGTAGAAGGTATCGATATCATGCTTGCCATGGACGTATCAACCTCTATGCTTGCCGAGGACCTGAAGCCAAACCGTATGGAGGCGGCGAAGGATGTTGCCACTGAGTTTATCTCTGGCCGTCCTACCGACAATATCGGACTCACCATCTTTGCCGGCGAGGCTTTCACGCAATGTCCGATGACCACCGATCATGCCAGTCTGCTCAGACTCCTGCATGACACCCGCACCGATATTGCGGCTCGCGGACTCATCGACGACGGTACCGCTGTGGGTATGGGACTTGCCAACGCCGTGACCCGACTCAAGGATTCCAAGGCAAAGAGCAAGGTGGTAATCCTGCTCACCGACGGTAGTAACAACATGGGTGACATCTCGCCTATGACCGCTGCCGAGATAGCCAAGAGCTACGGCATCAGAGTCTATACCATCGGAGTGGGAACCAACAAGGTGGCGCCTTATCCGATGCCTGTGGCAGGAGGCGTACAGTATGTCAATATTCCGGTGGAAATCGATACCCAGACGCTGCGCGACATCGCTCAGACCACCGATGGAAACTTCTATCGTGCTACGAGTACTGCCGAGTTGAAGAAGATCTACAAGGACATCGACAAGCTGGAGAAGTCTAAGTTTAATGTGAAGCATTTTGCCAAGCGCTATGAGGCCTATCAGCCTTTTGCTCTGGGTGCACTCCTGGTACTGCTCCTGGAGATATTGCTCCGCCTCACTTGGTTCAGAAGAATTCCTTGATGAAAGAGGAGTTTAGACAAAATAGATTATAACATCATATAAATATGTTAAGATTTGAAGATCCTACGTTTCTCTGGCTGCTCTGGCTGATACCGGTGCTCATACTGGTTCGTCTGGTAGGCTGGAGAAGGCGAAAGGCTAAGCTGAAAAGATTGGGCGATCCGGAACTGCTCAAGCAGTTGATGCCCGACATTTCCAAATACCGTCCTACGGTGAAGTTTGTGCTGATGCTTGCTGCCTTGGCACTTGTCATCGTGATGGTGGCTCGCCCTCAGATGGGAAGCAAGATTTCTCATGACAAGCGTAATGGCATCGAGACGATGATCTGTCTCGATATCTCCAATTCCATGCTTGCTGAGGATGTGGCTCCTTCCCGTCTCGACAAGAGCAAGATGCTGATAGAGAATCTGGTAGATAACTTCAGCAACGACAAGATCGGCCTGATCGTCTTTGCAGGCGATGCCTTCGTGCAGTTGCCTATCACCAGTGATTATGTATCGGCAAAGATGTTCCTGCAGAATATCACACCGGGGCTGATCCAGACTCAGGGAACCAATATCGGCGATGCCATCTCGCTTGCCACCAAGAGTTTTACCCAGCAGGACAATGTGGGTAGAGCCATCATTGTGATTACCGATGGTGAGAACCATGAGGATGGTGCCAAGGAGGCAGCCGAGATTGCCCAGAAGAAGGGCATCAACGTGTTCATCCTCGGTATCGGTAATACCAAGGGTGCTCCTATCCCGATGGGCGATGGCTCTTATCTGAAGGATCATGCAGGCAATACCGTGATGACTGCCCTCAACGAGCAGATGTGCCGCGAACTGGCGCAGGCTGGCAAGGGTCAGTATATCCATGTGGATAATACGAGTGATGCAGAAAAGGCATTGAATGATGACCTTACCAAGTTGCAGAAGGGAGATATGACCAGCGTGATATACAGTGCCTACGATGAACAGTTTCAGGCTGTGGGCATTCTCATCATCCTCCTGCTCATCATCGAGGTCTGCATGCTGGAAGTAAAGAATCCGTTGCTCAGAAACATCAAGTTCTTCAAAAGGGATTCCTTGAAGCTGCCGAAATAATCGGGGCAGAAAGTTAGGCCTGTCACCTATTCGCCCTGAACGGTTGTTTTTCGGTTTCGTTTCCCCAATCGCCCTGAAAGGGCAGAAGCTCTTAGCCCAGGGCATCGCCCTGGGTAAAGCGAGTAGTAGCAAGGCGCCCTGAAAGGGCAAAAGCTTTAAAATATAGATGTAAAAATGAAGTATATACATTATATAATAGTAACAGTGGCAATGTTGCTGGTGGGTACGGCACAAGTCGGAGCCCAGACTGATCGCAACCTGATCCGTCAGGGCAATCGTGCCTTCAAATCTCAGAAATGGGCAGTGGCAGAAACCCAATATCGCAAGGCTATCTCCAAGAATCAGAAGAATCCACAGGCGATATACAATCTTGGTTGTGCGCTCATGGCGCAGCAGAAAGACTCCATGGCGATACAGCAGTTTACCAATGCTGCCCAGTTGGAAACCAACCGCCTCCGCCGTGCAGCCAGCTATCACAACATGGGCGTGATCATGCAGAACCACCGTGAATATGCCCAGGCCATCGAATACTACAAGATGGCGCTGAGATGCAATCCACAGGACAATGAGACCCGTTATAATCTTGCCCTCTGCAAAAAGTTGCTCAAGAACAATCCGCAAAACAAGGATAAGAACAACAAGGATAAGAACAAGGACAAGAACAAGAAAGATCAGAATAAGGACAAGAACAAAGACAACAAGGATAAAAACGACGATAAGAACAAAAACGACAAGAACAAGAATAAGAATAACAAGAATAATCAGAACCAAAACCAGCCGAACCAGGACAAGATGAGCCGCGAGAATGCCGAGCAGCTCCTGAATGCCGCCGTTCAGCAGGAGCAAGCCACCAAGCGCAAGTTGCAGAAGGCGATGAGCCAGCCACGCAGAAAGGCTTACGACAAGAATTGGTAAAAGATTAGATGAGATAAAAATACGGTTTACATATAATATTTAGCTATTATTTAAGATACGATATGAAAAGAATAGGTTGGTATTTGATATTGCTGATATGCTTGCTAGGCTACCAGGTGCATGCGGTGGCCCAGCATATCTCCGTGTCGGCTCCATCGCACGTAGCGGCTGGAGAAAACTTCCGTGTCGCCTATACCATCAACACCCGTGATGTAGAGGAATTCAGAATGGGTGCGGTGCAGGATGGACTCGAAGTCATCGCAGGCCCTTACACATCCTCGCAATCCAGTTATCAGATGATCAACGGACATACCTCGTCCTCTTCATCTGTAACCATCACCTACACCCTTTATGCGGCAAAGAATGGTACCTTCAATATTGGTTCTTCCCACGCCATCGTGGATGGTAGGAACCTGGCTTCTCGCGCCGTGAAGATTACGGTGTCGGGACACGCTCATCGTACCAACGGCGCTCCTAGCATGCACGGACAGGATAGCTACGACCAACCTCGTATGCGTACCGCTGGCTCTGCCATCTCAGGCAGCGACCTCTTCATCAAGGTGTCTGCCAACAAGAAGAGAGTACACGAGCAGGAACCTATCCTGCTTACCTACAAGGTATATACACAGGTGGAACTCACCCAGCTGGAAGGCAAGATGCCAGACCTGAAGGGATTCCACAACCAGGAAGTACCTCTGCCACAGCAGAAAACCTTTCATACCGAGATGGTGAATGGTCGTCCTTACAAGTGTGTCACCTGGAGCCAGTATGTGATGTATCCTCAGATGACCGGTAAGCTGGAGATTCCTTCCATCACCTTCAAGGGCATCGTGGTACAGCAGAACCGCAATGTCGATCCTATGGAGGCCTTCTTCAATGGCGGATCCGGATATGTAGAGGTAAAGAAGGACATCAAGGCTCCGGGTATCACCCTGCAGGTAGATCCGTTGCCTCAGCGCCCTGCCAACTTCTCGGGTGGAGTAGGTAAGTTCAATATCTCTGCTTGTCTTGACAAGAAGGAAATCAAGGCAGGCGAACCGATCACGCTCCGTGTGATTGTGGGAGGTATCGGAAACCTCAAGTTGCTTAAGCAGCCAGTAGTGAATTTCCCGAAAGATTTCGACAAGTATGATGCCAAGGTAACAGATAAGACCCGACTCACCGCCAATGGAGTGGAGGGTAATATGATCTACGATTTCCTGGCTGTTCCTCGCAATCAGGGCAGCTATACCATTCCAGCCGTGGAGTTCACCTATTATGATACCAGCAAGAATGCGTATAAGACCATCAAGACCCAACCTTTCACTCTGAACGTGGAGAAGGGAGATGGATCAACATCCGAGTCGGCTGACTATACCAGCAAGGACAAGGATATCCATACCATCAAGTTGGGCAAGACCTCACAGCATCAGGCAGATGATATGTTCTTCGGAAGCTTCGGCTACTGGACCAGTCTGCTCATTCCGCTCATCGCATTCTTCGTGCTGCTGGTGGTATTCCACCGCAGAGCCATCGAGAATGCCGACATCGTGAAGAAGCGCTCCAACAAGGCGGGCAAGATAGCCACCAAGCGTCTGCGCATGGCCAACAAGCTGATGCTGCAGGGCAAGCAGGGCGAGTTCTATGATGAGGTGATGCGTGCCCTCTGGGGATATATGAGCTACAAGCTGAACATGCCGGTAGAGCAGCTCTCTCGTGAGAATATCCGTGAGAAACTCATCGCCCACGATGTGGACGATGTTACAATACAGAAGTTTACTTCCGCTCTCGATGAGTGCGAGTTCGAGCGTTATGCTCCAGGCGATCCTGCCGGCAATATGAACCGTACCTTCGAATCGGCAATGACAGCGATTATGGAAATAGAAAATGCAATCAATGCGGCTCGCAAGAACGCCAAGAAGCATCCTGCCGGATATTCCTTCGTATGGCTGCTCCTGGCGATGCTGGGCTTCGCCGCTTCTCCGGTATCGGCAATCACCAAGAACAATGCCGATACCGAATACCAGAAGGGCAACTACCAGCAGGCTATCCGCGATTACGAAGAGCTGCTCAAGAATGGTGCCTCTGCCGAGATTTACTACAATCTCGGCAATGCCTACTATCGTACAGACAATATCACCAAGGCGGTGCTCAACTATGAACGTGCCCGCCTGCTCTCGCCTGGAGATGAGGACATCAACTTCAATCTCCAGTTTGCACGCAGCAAGACCATCGACAAGATTACCCCGGTAAGCGAAATGTTCTTCGTTACCTGGTATAAGGCGCTGGTCAACTTTACGAGTGTAGATAACTGGGCGAAGACTGGCATCATCTCCATCATCATGGCGCTGCTGCTTGTGCTGCTCTATCTCTTCGGTCCGCACATCCTGATGCGCAAGATCGGCTTCTTTGGCGGTATCGGCTTCTTCCTCGTCTTCCTGCTGAGCAATCTCTTTGCCTATCAGCAGAAGCAGGCGCTCGACAACCGCAAGGGTGCCATCATCATCTCACCTTCCGTGAACATCAAGAAGACGCCTGCCAAGACCAGTACCGATCAGTTTGTTCTCCACGAGGGTACCCGTGTAGATATCATCGACAAGGGTATGACCGACTGGCGTGGCATCCGCGTAGGCGATGGAAGAGAAGGATGGATCGAGACCAAGCACCTCGAGGAAATTTAAAAAGTGAAGAGTGAGACTTATCAGCTTTACAAATCATAAAGCTCAAAGTTCAAAGTAAAGAAGTTCAAAGCTCAAAGTTCAAATCATAAAGTTCAAAGCTCAATGTTCAAAGTTCAAAGTAAGTAAATGGATTTTAGTTCGATACAAAACATAGATTTTCAAGTGTTGCTGTGGTTCAACGGCAGTAACAATGTGATTCTCGACCAGTTGGTGATGGCACTTACTTCGGGTTTCACCTGGATACCGCTCTATCTTGTACTCTTTATCATCGTGATGCGCAATAATGAGACAATCGGGCAGATTGGTCTTATTGTAGGCTGCGCATTCCTGTGCATTCTTTTTGCAGATGGCATTGCCGAGGGAATCATCAAACCGCTGGCGGCCAGATGGCGACCTTCCAACGATCCGCTGGTAAAGTATTCCGTACAGGTAGTGGATAATCTTCGTCTGAAGGACTACAGTTTCTGTTCGGCGCATGCAGCCAATACCATGGCGATAGCCGTGTTCTTCTCGCTGCTTGTAAGGAGCAGGATGCTCACCTTCACCCTGGTAGCATGGTCGCTGGTGAACTGCTGGACCCGCCTCTATCTGGGCGTTCATTATCCGCTGGACATCGTTTGCGGCATGCTGTTGGGCATGGTGGTTGGTACGCTGGTATATCTTTTCTTCCATCGTATGTACCGGCGTATGTCACCGGAAATCAAGTATGTTTCGAATCAATATACCAGTACGGGATATGATTGCGATGACATCGATATGATTATGACCGTCCTGATGCTCACCCTCGTATATGTCATCCTGCGTGCCGTCGTTCTGATGACGGGATTATAGTAGTATAATAGCCTTTTCTGAAAAAAGGCAAATCATAAAGTTCAAAGTTCAAAGCTCAAAGTTCAAAGTAAAATAATGGATACAAAACATATTAAGATAAGTGATTATAATTACGATTTGCCAGATGAGCGTATCGCCAAGTTTCCTATCTCACAGCGCGACCACAGTAAACTGCTGGTCTATAAGCATGGCGAGGTAAGCGACGATGTATTCTTCCATCTTCCCGACTATCTGCCAAAGGGTGCCATGATGGTATTCAATAATACCAAGGTAATCCAGGCGCGCATGCATTTCCGCAAGGAGACGGGAGCACTCATCGAGGTGTTCCTGATGGAACCTGCTGCACCTACCGACTATGAGCTAATGTTCCAGACATCGGGTCACTGCTCATGGCTCTGTATGATTGGTAACCTGAAGAAATGGAAAGAGGGAAGCCTGAAGCGCGACTTCGAGATCAAGGGTCATCAGCTTACCCTCTCTGCTACCATGCGCCGTGGAGATGCGCTCAGCACAGAGGCGGCTGAAATGGTGGCTAAAGGTGGCGGCACCAACTACTGGGTGGATTTCGACTGGGACAACGAGCATGTTTCCTTTGCCGAGATTCTCGAAGCAGTGGGAGAGTTGCCTATCCCTCCTTATCTGAACCGCAAGACAGAAGAAAGTGACAAGACCACTTATCAGACCGTATATTCCAAGATCAAGGGTAGTGTGGCTGCCCCAACAGCCGGTCTGCATTTCACCGATGCGGTGCTCCAGGACCTGGATGCGCATGGCATCGACCGTGAAGAGGTAACCCTTCATGTAGGAGCGGGAACCTTCAAGCCGGTGAAGAGTCTTGAGATAGAAGGTCATCAGATGCATACCGAATATATCGTGGTTCATCGTCGCAGTCTGGAAAAGCTCATCAAGCACGAGTGCCAGGTCATCGCCGTGGGAACCACCAGTGTGCGCACCATCGAGAGTCTCTACTATATGGGCGTGCATCTCATCAAGCATCCTGAGGCAAGCGAAGAGGACCTGCATGTAAAACAGTGGGATCCATACGAGCTGTCGGCAGATGGCAATCTGGTGGATGACATCACTCCGGTGCAGGCTATCCAGGCAATCGTCGATTATCTCGACCGCAACGGATTGGAAGCCCTTCACTCCAGCACGCAGATCATCATCGCTCCAGGTTATACCTATAAGATAGTGAAGATGCTGGTAACTAATTTCCATCAGCCTCAGAGCACCCTGCTTCTCCTGGTGAGTGCCTTCCTGCATGGTGATTGGAAGAAGGTATATGATTATGCCCTCTCTCACGATTTCCGCTTCCTGAGCTACGGAGATTCCTCCCTGCTCATTCCGTAAGGAAATGCTCTTTTCACAAGAAGAAACTCTTTCATAGGAAGAAAGAAATAAGTACTGAAGTTTCGCATGTGGTTCAAGTACGGGCTGAAGGCCCAAAAGCTCCTAGCCCAGGGCATCGCCCTGGGTATAATGGCAATCAGCAAGGCGCCCTGTAAGGGCAAAAGCTTTGTATATTGCCAGGTATTTGAAAGCTTTTGCCCTTACAGGGCGACAGGTTTGCGTCCATAAACACCCAGGGCGATGCCCTGGGCTAGGAGCTTCTGCCCTTTCAGGGCGTGTGGGGCTTATTTGCGAAACTTGAGTAAGTAGTTAGGAAAATCATAAATTATACATTATACATTAAAATAGGATGATTTCAGTAGAAGGACTGAAAGTAGAGTTTGGCGTAAAGCCACTTTTCAATGATGTAAGCTTCGTAATCAACGACCGCGACCGCATTGCCCTGGTAGGTAAGAACGGTGCCGGCAAATCTACGATGCTGAAGATTCTCTGTGGCTTGCAGAAGCCAACCTCCGGCGTAGTGGCTATCCCTAATGAAACCACCATCGGCTATCTGCCTCAGGTGATGAAACTGCAGGATGATACCACCGTGAAGCAGGAAACCCGCAAGGCTTTCGCCCACAATACCGAGATGAAGGCGCGCCTCGACAAGATGCAGCAGGAAATGGCCGACCGCACCGACTACGAGAGCGAGAGCTATGCCCAGCTCGTGGAGAAATTCACCCAGGAACATGATCGCTATATGATGATGGGCGGTGAAAACTACGAGGCGGAAATAGAGCGCACGTTGAGCGGTCTGGGTTTCACCCGTGAAGACTTCGACCGTCCTACCCGGGAGTTCTCCGGTGGATGGCGTATGCGTATCGAGTTGGCAAAGATCCTGCTCCAGAAGCCGGATGTACTTCTCCTCGATGAGCCTACCAACCACCTTGATATCGAGAGTATCCAGTGGCTGGAGCAGTTCCTGGCGCAGAGTGCCAAGGCGGTGGTGCTGGTAAGTCACGACCGTGCCTTTATCAATAATGTAACCAACCGCACCCTGGAGATTACCTGCGGAAGGGTAGAGGATTACAAGGTGAAATACGACGAGTATGTGGTACTTCGTGCCGAGCGCCGCGAGCAGCAGCTCCGTGCCTACGAAAACCAGCAGAAGGAAATAGCCGATATCAAGGACTTCATCGAGCGTTTCCGCTATAAGCCAACCAAGGCTGTACAGGTGCAGAGCCGCATCAAGCAGTTGGAGAAAATCGTTCCTATCGAGGTGGATGAGGTGGATACCAAGCAGATGCATCTCAAGTTCCCTCCTTGTCTCCGCAGCGGCGATTATCCGGTTATCTGCGATGAGGTGAGAAAGGATTATGGCGAGCATACCGTCTTCGACCATGTGACTCTTACCATCAAGCGTGGCGAGAAAGTGGCATTCGTAGGTAAGAACGGCGAGGGTAAATCTACTCTGGTGAAGTGTATCATGGGCGAGATTCCTTTTACGGGCAATCTCAAGATAGGTCATAACGTGCAGATTGGTTATTTCGCACAGAACCAGGCACAGCTGCTCGACGAGAATCTTACCATTTTCCAGACCATCGACAATGTGGCTACCGGCGAGATGCGCCTCAAGGTGAACGATCTGCTGGGTGCCTTTATGTTTGGTGGCGAAACTTCCGAGAAATATGTCAAGGTGTTGAGTGGAGGAGAGCGCAGTCGTCTGGCGATGATCAAGCTCCTGCTCGAACCGGTGAATCTCCTGATTCTCGATGAGCCTACCAACCATCTCGATATGCAGTCGAAGGATGTGTTGAAGGAAGCCATCAAGGCATTCGACGGCACTGCCATCATCGTGAGCCACGACCGTGAGTTCCTTGACGGACTGGTAGATAAGGTATATGAGTTTGCCGGTGGAAAGGTACGTGAGCATCTGGGCGGTATCTACGATTATCTCCGTGCCCACAATGCCGAGAGCATCAGTCAGGCACTTGTCAATCAGGTCGGAAGTCAGAATATGTCATCTGCCGGCTCTCCATCTTCTTCATCATCATCTGCGGAATCTTCCGAAGTATCCTCCGGAAAGCTCAGCTATGCCGAGCACAAGGAACAGCAGAAGAAGATTCGCAAGGCTGAAAAGGCGGTGAAGGAATGCGAGACGAAGATTGAAAAGCTCGAAACCCGCAAGGCTGAGATTGATGCCCTCCTGATGAAGCCTGAGAATGCTACGAATATGGAACTCGTTACCGAATATACCGAGCTGATGAAGAGCCTGGATGAGGAAAACGAGAACTGGATGATGCTCTCCGAAGAGCTGGAGGAAATCAAGAATTCATAGTTAAAACAATAATAAATAACGAGAAAATGAAAATGAAGTACATCCTTCCGATGATGATGCTCGCAGCCATGCCTTTGGCTGCTGATGCTCAGAACAAGTCGGGACTTGTCATGAGCAATCTTGACAAGACAGCAAAGCCTGCTGATGATTTCTATCAGTTTGCTACCGGTGGCTGGCAGAAGAACAATCCGCTGCCTGCTGCCTACAGCCGTTATGGTAGTTTCGATCAGTTGGCTGAGAACAACAACAAGCGTATCAACTCTATTCTTGATGAACTCAAGAAGAAGACCTACAAGGCTGGAACCATCGAGCAGAAGCTTTCCGACTTCTATAAGTTGGCGCTCGACATCGACCGCCGCAACAAGGAGGGCATTGCTCCCGTAAAGCCTCTCCTCGACGAGATTGCTGCTGCCAAGACCAAGGCAGATCTCCAGAACTTGCAGGTGAAGTATGCCATGCAGGGCTTGGGCGTAGGTTTCGGTACCGGTTTCGGTGCTGATGAGAAGAACGTAACTATGAACATCTACAATGTGATGCAGGGTGGTTTGACTCTCGGTTCCAAGGATTACTACCTCAACAACGATGCTGCTACCGTAGCCATCCGTGAGGCATTCAAGACCTACGTGGCAAAGATGTTCCAGCTCTATGGCTTCTCTGCTGCCGATGCTGCCCAGAAGGCACAGAAGGTATTCCTCCACGAGACCAGTCTTGCTACTATCTCCAAGAGCCGTACCGAACTCCGTGACCCACAGGCTAACTACAACAAGATGAGCCTGAAGCAGTTTAAGGAGAATTATCCAAACATTCCTCTTGAGGCATTGGCTAACGGCGAGGGCATCAAGAGTGAATATATCCAGGAGATGATTGTGGGTCAGCCTGCATTCATGGCTGGTTACGATAAGATTACCGCCGCTGAGGATGCTGAGACCTTGAAGGCTTTGATGGAGTGGAGTGTCATCGGCAGCTCTTCTGCTTATCTCACCGATGAGATCCGTGAGGCAAACTTCGATTTCTTCGGCAAGACTATGAGTGGCAGAAAGGAAGACCATCCATTGTGGAAGCGTGCCACTTCTCAGGTAGATGCTCAGATGGGTGAGGCACTCGGCAGAATCTACTGCAAGAAGTTCTTCCCAGAGTCTTCTAAGAAGATGATGGAGACTTTGGTCAAGAATCTCCAGGTGAGTCTCGGTCAGCGTATCGACGCTCAGGAGTGGATGAGTGCTGAGACCAAGGCTGCTGCCCACAATAAGCTCGATAAGTTCTATGTCAAGATTGGTTATCCTAACCAGTGGACTGACTATAGCAAACTTACCATCGATCCATCCAAGAGTTTCTATGAGAACGTGATGGCCTGCCGTCAGTTCCGCAACAATAAGGAGATTGCTGAGAAGGCCGGTAAGCCAGTCAACAGAGATGAGTGGTATATGACTCCTCAGACTGTGAATGCATACTATAATCCTACCACCAACGAGATCTGTTTCCCAGCAGGTATCCTTCAGTATCCATTCTTTGATGCCAAGGCAGACGCGGCATTCAACTATGGTGCTATCGGTGTAGTGATTGGTCATGAGATGACTCACGGATTTGATGATCAGGGTCGCCAGTATGATGCCAGCGGTAACCTGAAGGATTGGTGGACAGCTGCTGATGCTGAGGGCTTCAACAAGCGTGCCGATATGTATGCTGATTTCTTCAGCAACATCAAGGTATTGCCTGATCTGAATGCCAACGGTCGCTTTACATTGGGTGAGAACCTTGCCGACCATGGTGGTTTGATGGTATCTTTCAATGCCTTCAAGAATGCGACAGCCAAGAAGCCTTTGAAGAACAAGGATGGCTTTACTGCTGATCAGCGCTTCTTCCTTGCTTACGCAGGTGTATGGGGTCAGAACATCACCGAGAAGGAGATTCGCAACCGTGTGAAGAACGATCCTCATGCGCTTGGCAAGTGGCGTGTAGATGGTGCTCTTCCTCACATTGATGCCTGGTATGAGGCATTCGGTGTAAAGCAGGGCGACAAGATGTTCATTCCTAAGAATGAGCGTCTGGAGCTTTGGTAAAGATCAAATATCCTATCCCGTTAGTTTTTAAAGTTTTAAAGGGATAAGAATGAAATATGAAAAAGGCTGCGTTACTTTGTGGTGACGCAGCCTTTTTTCATACATCTTTATTCTTCATGAATGTTGCCGTAAACTCCTTACACTTACGCATATCCTGTTTGGATGATGCAATAGAGTAGGGACTGTATTTTTCAAACATATCAAGACCACGTCCTAGTGTAATGGTCCATCCTGTATCTGTTTTGATACATCTGTCGTGGAAGTCTCTGAACTTGTATGTAAACTCAATGCCATAAGAAGCAAGGTCGTCCTTGATGTCATCAAGCTTGTCTATCAGATCTGGAATTTTATCTTCCTCCTCGTTAGTGATGAGATTGAGTTTCAAGTCATCCACTGGACGTGTATTGATAAGCATCAGGGCAAACTCCATGAAGTTCTTGATTTGCCATGAAGCACGTATATATGGATCTTCAATGGTTATTTCCTTTGCTTCTCTCATATAAGGTGCAAATAACTTCTCATAACTTACACCAGTTTGTCCCATTCTGAATGACATACTCTTTTCTTGTAGAACAGATATGCGTGGACGTTTGGTTTTCGGTTCTTCTGTATGATCTTCAGTCGTAGTATGTACTTCAGTCGTTGTATGTTCTACTACCTGATTGCTCACCTTTTCCAGACTTTCGTTGATGATTTCTTCATCATCGCTGGCGCAATACTGCCCCAGCAGGTATTCCAACACGTAGGTAGGAACAGGCAGGCCTCCCTTCACGAAGAAAGCCAAATCCTTTCTTACCACCTTGCCTATAAAGGCATTCATTACTTTCTGTTGTAAATCCATATGCAGTATTCCTTAAAAATCCTGTTCTATCATTGTATTGTTCTTCACTGTCTCACGTACAAGAGGGTTCAGTTTGTCATCCACATCGTAGATTCTAAGCTGTAACATACTTGCATTGACAGATTTATTCAGATTGAGTGTCACTTCAAACACACGATTGTTCAAGTTCGTTGCATCAGTGCTATTCAGTGTCACTTCCTTTTCCTGGGTTACAGGGGCGTCACCATTATAAATACAGCAAACCACCTTGCGCTCCATCACGGTCATGCTTACAGCTTCCGACTGTATCATCTGGAACTTCAATCGACTGCTTACCATATTCAGGTTGTGGCTCATCAGCGCAACACCCACCTTTTCAGTCTTGTTTGTTCTCTTCTGCTGACTTCTTATCACAGGAATAATCATTTCCTGAAGCGAAGCACCACCATGAGCAAAGTTGTAGCCACCCGGTGCAGCCATGCGGTTGGTTCCGATAGGTACTGCAACCTGTAAAGGAGTGGTACTCTTGATGGAAGATACCTTGTCAAGAGGAAATTTTACAATATCCTCAAAACCATCGTTGCTGTCTGTGAGATAGTATCTTGTCTTCTTCTCGATAGCCGACTCCTTGATGCTATGCTTGTCCTTCTCCTCAAACTTCATGTCATTATAGAGGAATCCATGATCAGCGGTGAGAAGCACATTTGCCACATTCCCATCAAACACCTTATATATAGTCGTCATTCCACTGCTTCATTTCATCCAGTTCGTTCTGGATGATGTTCATCCTGTCGAAGATGAAGAGCACATGAAGTTGCGGATTGCGCTCGAAGTAATTGTATATTCTATCTTGTACCATATTCTTGAATGCTTTATAAATACAGATGTTATTTGTCAAAATCTATTCCTGTCAATTTCGATAATCTGGATTTAATGGCTCCCCTATTTCTAAGAAATATGTTCATTAGTTCGTTAACAGATTTTCCTTCTTTATATAGTGTCACCAGTTTATTGTCGTCAATTTCTGTCCAAGGCTTATAAGCGTTGGGATAGACTGCCTTCTGTTGTTCCATATACGATGGATGATTTGTGTTCTGTTGTTCTATATACGATTGATGATCTGTGTTTGAACAGGAATCATTTATACCAAAAATCTCCATCAAATCCTTTATGACTCTTTCCTGGTTTTCTTGAACTGTGTCAGGAGTCCATGCATTCGGATATGTTTTGTATATTTTTTGAGAACTAGCAAAAGAACCTATATTCTTCTCGAAATATCTTTTTAGCTTCTCCTGATAATCCAAGTTACCTAAAGAAGAATTCTTTCGACGACCAATCAGGCATAAATTTCCGATTCTATGCGTATAATAGTCTCTCTGTTCTTCATTAAAATCCTTTACCCACTGACTGGTTTCTTTAGGATTTTGTGGAAGAATATGCTCAATTGATGTAGTCCCGAAATCTTTCCATTCGGACTTATCCTTGTATTTGTATTCAAGCAGCATCAGAAGTGCATAAGTATATCGTCTGCCGTATATCTCAGATTGAATGTTAGCCATGAAAACTTGTTCATTAAATGAATAATAATCATGAGCTTCTAGCACATCAGATGTATTGCATGCTTCTTCTATCAAATTAATGATATTATTCAAGTTGTCAATACGATACGATGGGGTTTTACCACATACTGCATCTGCAATATTTTTGCATGCCACCTTCTTTGTAAATTCAAGAAGTCCATCGTTTCCAAATTTTCTTCCATATGCCAAAATTACAGGAATCCAATCTGTTGAAGGCATACACTCATTGAGTGTTCTTATCAACGTACAATACTCTGAATCTTCATTGCCTGCCAAATTTATCAGTTTGTTATAATCTTCGTATGCTTTAAAAACATAGTTGAAGAATTCTTTTCCCTGTTTAATTTTCCCAGCTTTGAAAACTTGCTTGTCATATTCATCGAGCAGATTCATTTTTTGTCGCTTTTTGAGCAACATGGTTCGTACATACGCAAGGAAACGGTCAAAATCATTTCCTAAATCTTCCTGCATTTTTTCCCATTCACGTGCATACTCATTCATTTCACCATCATCCTCAATTTTTTCAAGATTAGATGATTTCAATATGTCTGCATTACTTAATTTTTGACCACGGTCATTCATGACAGAAAATAGGCGAAATGCATCCTCTAATGAATCTGCTGATATATATATCATAACAACATTGTTGAGAATGAAAGATAGAAAAGCATCTAAATCTATTTCTTCATGAGTTGTAAAATATTCATTGTAACAAACCAATGCATTACACATCCTTTGAATAGAAGTACTTTCTTTCTTATCATTGGCCTTCTTTACAATTTTATCCCAATGTTGCGTAATACTGCCGGGTGTCATTAAGTATTCCTCTATGAATTTCTTCACATTACCACGTATTTCATATGAAAGACGTATTCGCTCCGGAATCTGCTTAATCTTATTTGCCTTTTGGAATATCAAATCAACACAGGTTTCCTTGACATCGCAAGAAGAATCGGCATAGTCACGCAAAAACGCAAATAAGAGGAACAGGGTAGTGATACGCTGCTGTCCATCAAGCAGATCATTGTTATTATCTTTACTTTGAATGATGTATGATCCTAAAAAGTATTCTTCTTTGGCATGCTCTATATAATTAGACGCAAAATCGTCCAACATATCATTCACATTATCGCTTTCCCAAACGTAATGTCTCTGATATGAAGGAACAGTGTACCATTCCGCGAAAACCTGAGCAATAGTTTGCTTTCCAAATCCTATTTCTTTATTTCCAGATTTCATAATTCAATTTGATTTTGGATTATTTCTTTCTAATTTCTTCTTCCAATTCATTGATGCTTGGCAATTTCTCATTGAAATTGTTTGGAAGAATTTGTATTCCCTCATAAGCTGTAATAGCTATTGGCTGATTATACCCTTCCAGGCAATATTGCGCAAAAAGGTTGTTCTTATTTCGACAAATAAGTAGTCCAATGGTTGGTCTATCCAAATCAGACTTCAATATATGATTTACAAGTGACATATACCCAGACAGTTGTCCGAGATATGACGACTCAAATTCTGTTATTTTCACCTCAACCACTACGTAGGCATGCAATTTTGTATTGTAAAACAACAAATCCGTAAATTGTTCTTTGCCAGCTACAGATAGCAAATATTCTCTACCCATATAGGCAAAGCCTGACCCTAAGCTCATCAATAGCTGATTAACATGCTGCACAAGGGCATTCTTGAGATTTTCCTCATCGAAAGATTCTTTTAGTTTTAAAAAGGAAAAATTCAAAGGGTCATTTATGAGTTCTCTTGCTAAATCTCCAGTAGGATGAGGCATTGTTTGAGGAAAGTTGTTCACAGCTTTTCCTTGTCGTTCATATAACCCGTTATTTTTCCCTTTATCGCCAATCATATTCAGCAAAGTAGCCCTGGACCAACAGTTCTCTAATATTTTTGATGCGTAGAATATGGCTTTTTCAGGAGCATCTTCTAAGTAGTCAATAATTACTTTGTGATGACCCCATGGAATGGAGAAGATGTTCAATGGCATCGTCTGTGTTTCTGTTGGTACAGAATGCAATGGCTTAGAAATTTCCCCAGCTTGGGGAAATTTCTTAAATATTTGACTATAGAGTTTATAAAATCTTTTACAATAATATAAAGAGCCAGGTGTGAGTCCTGCTACTCCTGGTAAAGCTACACGAAGATCTTTGCTTAGTATTTGTATGGCAGAACTGCCATATTTGCTCTCGAATTCTCGTTCGCAGATGTCTCGACCTAAGCTCCAATAAAATTCTAACTTGTCGGAGTTGACATGTATTGCAGCTTTTAACTGTTGCTTTTTGAATCGTTTTTCTATATCGCTAACCCATTGTTTATAGTCTGGGTCTGTTATTGCTGACGTCATTGTCTTTTTCATATTCTTCTAATTAATTTGCTGTTGCGGATATTACACGTCGCCCACTATTTTATTTTCTGTAAAATATCACCGAACTTGGCGTAGTTCACTACCACGCCGTCATCGAGGTCGAAGCTGATGGCTTGCTCGGCTACTACCTGCAAGCGCTCATGATATTCACGGCATTCATCGAGTTGCTTCTGCAGCGCCTGCAGCTGCTTGGTCTCCTTGGTAGAGAGTTCGGCACGGCGAGCATCGAGCTTGTCGATTTCTGACTCCAGGTGTTCGATGTAAGGGAGGAGATACTTCGAGCGCACACGTTCTGCGGTGTAGGCATTCATGCGATGCATGTAGGCGATGACCTGGAAGGCGCCCTTCTTGGATGAGAAAAGCCAGTAGATAGGACGGTTCTGATACATCTTCTTGTGGTCTTTCCTGAAGTCCTTTACGAAGTTTTGCTCCAGTGTCTTGCCGAGGCGGTAGCGTCCGAGCATGCAACCCACAGCATAGCTGATGAGTTGCTTGATAATGGCATCATCGTGCCATACGATATGTTGAGTGTTGTTATTGTCTGTCATAATTATATTCCTTTCTATAAGTTATTTTTCTCTTTTGCCAACTTTTTGACCTCGTTAATTTCACTAATCAAGCTGGCGTTTTGACCAACATTCATTTACTGCCTCTAATTGGAAGTATTTACGTTTGTCATCATCAGAGATAGCAATAAGTTGCTTATATTGATACCAATTCAATTGCGTCCGCAGTGTGGACGCAATTGGATAGATAGTATAAAACTGGCGACAACGTTCCAGTTGACGTACACCAAATCCGCTGCCATACTCAGGCTCAATCTCTTTGGCAAGGTTCTTTATAAGGTAGGTGCCATAGTCTGCACGTTCTTTCCCTTGTTGTTCCTTTTCTACTATACGCTGTCCTATAGCCCAGTACATTTGCACTCTGTGACCTTAAACATTTGTAATACTATCGTTGCAGTCTATCTGCATTTCGGTTATACGTCTTATATATGCAAAAGTACAGTTTTTATTCGAAATAACATCATAAAAGTAGGAAAAATAGTATTTGATTTCCGTTAATAAGTGTTAAATGAATAGCTTGTCTATAAAAAAAGAGGGTGTGTCATCAATTCATGACACACCCTCTTTGAGAGGTTCTAGCTTTACATCCCTACTTACATACAGCTTGTCAAACCTAAAGAGGCTGCGATGGCTGTAAGGAGTGAGAGAGCAATCTTAATCACGGTTTTCCAGGTTTCACGTTTCATGGGCTATATTTTTTAGAAATTTACATTGTCACCACTTTCTCCGTTGTCACCGGTATCACTTCCGCCAGTCTGCGAACCGCCTGTCTGCGAACCGCCACCCTGGGTTCCGGTATTGCCCGTGTTGCCGCCGGTGGCTCCGGTATCACCCTTGTTCTCGTCAGGGTTCTCCTGGTTGCCGCCCTCGGTGTCCTCCACATCCTTCGAATCGTTGGAAGCGATGTTCTTTACCACTTCGCCGTCGCGGTTTACGCAGGTGATGCTGATACCCGTCTTGGCAAGCTCCTGCTTGATCTCCATATTAGGGCAAAAGATTACGCGGCGCTGGGTGATGAGCTTGGTGCTCACATCCTCTACCGACTTCACTGCATTGGCACGCAGACCGAAACGCATGGTGCCCAGACCCGGAACTGCTACGGAGTGACCCTCTGTAGCCCACGCCTTGATTACCTCGCTCAGGGCAGCGTAAGCCACGTTCATCACGGCAGGAGTTAGACCGCAATGCAGGGCAGCCTGCTGGATCACCTTCTCCGGTGTAAGCTTGTTGTAGATCAGCGGCTGCATCACGTACATGTACTGGTCCTTGCCACCTTCCTTACCCAAGTAAGCAATCTTGCGCTCAATAGCTTTTACATTCATTCCCATAACTCAAAAAACATTTTAGTTAAACATTGATTGCAGAGCTTTTGTTTCTGCAAGCCATTGTGTTTCAATGACAATGCAAAGATACAAAATTTAGGGGCGGAAATCAAGAGTTGTTCGCCACTTGCAAGAAAAAACAATTATTATAGTAAGTCTATGCATCTGTGTTATCTGTGAAATCTGTGGGAAACTAGCTTGCTGCTAAGCCCCTGAGCTGATAGTTCAGCAGATGGGTGGCGCTGGATAGCATCTGGTTCGTGATATGCGCATATCGCTGCGTGGTATTGATGTTCTGATGCCCCAGATACCTCATGATGGTATAGAGATCCGTGCCCTGCGTCAATAATAGGGTGGCGCAGGTGTGGCGCCCCGAATGGAAGGTGATATGCTTGTCGGAGATACAGCAGTCTTCCAGCCATACTTCCAGATGCTCGCCCAGATGATGGGGTGAGAGATGGGCGAAGAAATAGGGGGTATCACCATTTTTGGCATGGAGCTTCGTGAGGATATGATGCGCCTCTTCCGGCAGCGGAAGCCTGAGCCAGCGTTGCGTCTTCTTCATCTTCTTATATATATAATAGGTGTCATCGCATTTTTCTATGTCGTTGATCGATAAGCTCAGGATATCGCTTTTCCTAAGTCCCGTGATGCAGCTTAGCAGGAATGCCTCCTTCAGCTCGGGAGTATTACAGGGTGTTTCGCTCAGTTTGATGAGTTCCTCCTGGGTCAGCGCAGTTCTTTCCCTGTACTGGGCTTTGACGC
>ERZ1035025.354-NODE-354-length-32573-cov-69.435021_pt1 | contig 32573 bp, 27 predicted proteins | sample MGYA00520619_ERZ1035025 | MGnify/ENA primary metagenome ERZ1035025 (study PRJEB33766, sample SAMN09781742) | gut metagenome | biome: gut microbiome | host: Homo sapiens | place: Madagascar | study: EMG produced TPA metagenomics assembly of the PRJNA485056 data...
GTTACCAGACTTACGTTCGTAAGAGCCAGGAGGACTGGAGCGAGCAGATCTAATCTAGCGAGATTTCAATAGGTTAAATATATAATCTCCGAAGACCTTGGTTGCGTTCTGCAATCAAGGTCTTTTTTGTTTAAAAATGCTCCTTATTCATGTAAAAATTGGAAATAAGAGATGAAACATAGGGAAAAATCATGATTTTGAGATTGAGTTCTTTAGGGGTAATTCAAAATGGTTTTGTAAAGATAAAATCTCTGTTTGGCAGATTATCTTATCCACCAGTTTCCGGCAATTATTCTCATTAAGTTCTGGCGGATTTGCAATCTACCGCTGTACAATAAACTATTACGGTTTTTTAATCCGCTAAAAGAAACGGTGCAAGAAGCGCAATCAGACTGAGTAATGTAAATTATTCTTACTTACCCAAAAAGAAAAATAAAGAGGCTAAAATCAGTGCTTTTTAGTGAGTTTTCGAAGAAAAAATGAAAAATAAGAGGGTTAGAAAGGTGTTTTACCCCCTCTACTAGGAGTGAAAAATGCCCCTCCTCGGACTCCAAAGCCCTTCCGATTTTAGATATTTTTGACCGAGACAAGAGCGAAACAAGAGGTAAATAGAGGACATTAGAGTACGATTAAGGCATAATAATATGGTGACAGATGTAGATTGCCCTACAGCGATGCTATTAAAGTAATTCTATATGTAAATCACGTATAGTACTAACAACTAAGACTTTAGCATATCTCACCTTTCATCATTTTACATATTCTCAATTATTACAATCCGGTCATTTCCGGTCATGGTCATTTTCGGTCATTTTGGTTTCGGGGGAGAAATGGTCATCTATAGTATAATATAAATAATATTTATATTTACTATAGCTCAAAATGACCCAACTCATTTTGAAAATGACCGAAAATGACCATGACCGGAAATGACCGCTTTTGCCTTTCTTTGTTCTCCATTGTACTTTTTCTGCGTATTTTCTGTTATTTGCAATAAAGTTCAGACAGAAAACCAATAGAACATATTGTATTACAGTCACTTATAGCTTTTCTAGCATAGAAAGTTAGGGTGAAAGCTTGCATTCTGCCCGAAAATGTTGTATCTTTGCACCGGCAATCGAAAGAACAGCCTTTTGTGCCTTGCTCGGGTCTTCTCTTAAGACCAACACGGGTCATAAATGATGGCAGGCGCTGGTCATCAATGAAGACCCCGAAAACGGCAGGAACGGGGCATTCTGGGGAGTTGCTTAAAAAAACAAAAATTTGAACAAGAAGAAAATAATATGATTACAGTTGATGGATTGACCGTAGAATTTGGCGGCACCACCCTATTCAAAGACATTTCCTTCCAGATCAACGAGAAGGACCGTATAGCCCTGATGGGAAAGAATGGCGCTGGAAAGAGCACATTGCTTAAGATCATCGCCGGTGTGAGAAATGCTACTCGTGGCACCGTTTCCGCTCCCAAAGATTGCGTCATCGCCTATCTGCCTCAGCATCTGATGACCGAAGACGGCAGAACCGTATTCGAGGAAACCTGTCAGGCGTTTGCCCATCTGCACGAAATGCAGGCTGAGATTGACCGCATCAACAACGAGCTCACCACCCGTACCGATTACGACAGCGATGATTACATGCAGCTCATTGAGAAAGTATCCTCTCTCTCAGAGAAATTCTATGCCATCGACATGACTCATTTCGAGGAAGATGTAGAGAAGACGCTGCTCGGTCTCGGTTTCGAACGCTCTGATTTCAACCGCCCTACAAGCGAGTTTTCGGGAGGATGGAGAATGAGAATAGAGCTGGCAAAACTGCTTTTGAAATCGCCAGACGTGCTGCTGCTTGATGAGCCAACTAATCATCTCGACATTGAATCTATCGGCTGGCTCGAAGACTTCATCATCAACAGTTCGAAAGCGGTAGTTGTCATCAGCCACGACCGAAAATTCGTTGACGACATTACAACAAGAACCATCGAAGTAACCATGGGCCGCATCTACGACTACAAAGCCACTTACAGCCAATATCTGGAACTGCGCAAGGAACGCCGCGAACAGCAGATGAAGAAATATGAGGAACAACAGAAGATGATTGCCGAAACCAAGGACTTCATAGAACGCTTCAAAGGCACTTATTCTAAAACCTTCCAGGTGCAGAGCCGCGTGAAGATGCTCGAGAAACTGGAACTCATCGAAGTGGATGAAGAAGATACAAGTCGCCTCCGACTCAAGTTCCCGCCGAGCCCACGAAGCGGTGCTTATCCGGTTCAGATGAGCGATGTGGCGATGTCGTTTGATGACAAGAAGATTTTCAGCGGCGTGAATCTTACCGTAGAAAGAGGCGACAAGATTGCCTTCGTGGGAAGAAACGGAGAGGGTAAGTCAACGCTCGTGAAATGTATCATGGGGCAGCTTCAGAACGAAGGAAAGTTGGAATTGGGACATAATGTGCAGATAGGTTATTTCGCCCAGAACCAGGCTTCTCTGCTCGATGGCGAACTTACCGTATTCCAGACCATCGATGATGTTGCCAAGGGTGAAATCAGAAACAAGATACGCGATTTGCTTGGAGCATTCATGTTTGGCGGAGAGGATTCTACCAAGAAGGTGAAAGTATTGTCGGGAGGTGAGCGCACCCGCCTTGCCATTCTCAAACTGCTGCTGGAGCCGGTGAATCTGCTGATTCTCGATGAGCCTACCAACCACCTCGACCTGAAGACCAAGGATGTGCTGAAACAGGCATTGCTCGATTTCGACGGAACACTCATCGTGGTTAGTCACGACCGTGATTTCCTCGATGGTCTTGTCAGCAAGGTTTATGAGTTCGGTCATGGTCGCGTCCGCGAACATCTCTGCGGCATTTACGAATTCCTGGAATCGAAGAAGATGGAAAATCTTCAGGAACTGGAGAAGAAACAATAACCCCAATTCTATTGTTTTCTTATCAATAAATATTTCAAGCATAAAACAAAAAGTCCTGATGTTTCAAACAAACGAAACATCAGGACTTTATTTTTTCTATCTATTCGGAAAAACATTCCCGAAAAATTCTATTCGGAAAAACTTCCTTCCGAGAATTACCAAAGCTCCAGGCGCTGGTTCTTAGGAATGAACAGCTTGTCGCCCTGCTTTACACCAAATGCCTCATACCAAGCATCGATATGAGGAAGCGCACCATCAACACGCCACTTGCCGAGAGAATGAGGATCATCCTTTACGCGGTTGCGGATTTCCTTATCAGTAATGTTCTGTCCCCAAACACCTGCATAGGCGAGGAAGAAACGCTGGTCAGGAGTGAAACCATCCTTGTTCTTCAATGGCTTCTTGGCTGTAGCATTCTTGAAGGCATTGTATGAAACCATCAAACCACCATGGTCGGCAAGGTTCTCGCCGAGGGTGAAACGGCCGTTGGCATTCAGATCAGGCAACACCTTGATGTTGCTGAAGAAATCAGCATACATATCAGCACGCTTGTTGAAACCTTCTGCATCAGCAGCAGTCCACCAGTCCTTCAGATTACCGCTAGCATCATACTGACGACCCTGATCATCGAATCCGTGAGTCATCTCGTGGCCGATTACTACGCCGATAGCACCATAGTTGAATGCTGCATCAGCCTTAGGATCGAAGAAAGGATACTGGAGAATACCAGCTGGGAAGCAGATCTCGTTGGTAGTAGGATTGTAGTAAGCATTCACGGTCTGAGGAGTCATGAACCACTCATCCTTATCTACCGGCTTTCCTGCCTTCTCTGCAATCTCCTTATCGTTGGCAAACTTGCGGCAAGCCAACACGTTCTCATAATAGCTCTTAGATGGGTCGATGCTGAGCTTGCTGAAATCAGTCCACTTGTTAGGATAACCAATCTTTACATAGAACTTGTCGAGCTTGTTGTGAGCAGCTTTCTTTGTAGCATCGCTCATCCAGGTCTGAGCATCGATACGCTGACCGAGACTGATCTGAAGATTCTTCACGAGCGTCTCCATCATCTTCTTAGAACTTTCTGGGAAATAGCGCTTGCAGTAGATGCGACCGAGTGCCTCGCCCAACTGAGCCTCAACCTGAGCAGTAGCGCGCTTCCAAAGAGGATAATCCTCCTTACGGCCACTCATAGTCTTGCCGAAGAATTCGAAACGGGCTTCGCGAATCTCATCGCTGAGATAAGAAGCAGAACTACAGATGATGTCCCACTCCATCAAAGCCTTCAATGTGCCTGCACACTCTGCAGCAGCCACCTTGTCATAACCGGCGAAGAAAGCAGGCTGACCTACGATCATCTCCTTGAGATATTCGCTCTTGATTCCTTCGGCGTTGGCAAGTGCCTCAAGAGGAATGTTAGGATAATTCTCCTTGAATTCTGCCAAGGTCATCTTGTTGTAGTTTGCCTGAGGATCACGAAGTTCGGTACGGCTCTTTGAGAAAGTAGCGAGCGTTGTTTCGTGAAGGAATACGGCAGAAGCCTTCTTGGCAGCTTCATCAGCAGAGAAACCATAGAGCTGGAACATCTTGCTGAGGTAAGTCTTATAAGCCTCACGGATAGCTACGGTTGCAGCATCGTTGTTGAGGTAATAATCCTTGGCACCGAGAGTAAGACCGCCCTGCATCAGGTTGTAGATGTTCATGGTTACGTTCTTCTCATCGGCAGCGAAACCTGCGCCATAGCTCAAACCGAGACCCATCCATGCATACTTAACCTGAAGCTTCTGAAGCTCGTCCTTGGTCTTGGCAGCTTCAATCTCATCCATCAGAGGCTTTACAGGAGCGATTCCAGCCTTGTTGCGGCTGTCAACATCCATAGAGAGTTTGTAGAAATCAGACAATTTCTGCTCAATGGTTCCAGCCTTGTAAGTCTTCTTCTGGAGTTCAGAAAGAATGGTGTTGATGCGCTTGTTGTTGTTCTCAGCCAGCTGGTCAAAACTGCCATAACGGCTGTAAGCGGCAGGAAGAGGATTGTTCTTCTGCCATCCGCCTGTAGCAAACTGATAGAAACTGTCTGCTGGCTTTACTGTCTTGTCGAGATTGCTCATGACAAGACCCGATTTATTCTGAGCATCAGCGCCTAACGGCAAAGCTGCGATCAGCATCATCGGTAAGATCATCTTCATTTTCATTTTCTTCTCTTTATTTTATATTAATGTTACTATTATTTCGAAACTTCTTCCAGTTCTTCCGAAAGGAGCATCCAGCGCTCGTTCTCCTCATCGAGACCCTTCATGAGTTCGGTGTATTCGGTCACGAGTTCCATGTTGGTTGCATTTTCCGGTTTCATCAGGAGTTCATCAATCTCCTTCTTTCTCGCTTCCAGTTTCTCAATCTTCGCCTCACATTCCTTCACGGCTTTCTCAGCCTTACGGATCTTCTTCTGCTGTTCCTTATGTTCAGCGTAACTCTGCTTGCCGGATGTGGCAGAGGCAAGACTGTCGGCTGTAGAACCTGATGCGACAGAAGAACCGGAAGTGCTGGCTGAAGGCGAACCGGCAGAAGCCATGCTCTGGTTGGCAAGAGCCTGATTGATGTTCTCGGCATTATGGGCACGGAGATAATCGTAAATACCACCGAGATGCTCACGAACCTTGCCGCCGCCAAACTCATAGACCTTATCTACCAGACCATCGAGGAATTCACGGTCGTGGCTCACGATGATGGCTGTTCCATCGAAAGCCTTGATGGCTTCTTTCAGCACATCCTTCGACTGCATGTCGAGGTGGTTGGTAGGCTCATCGAGAATGAGGAGATTCACCGGTTCGAGCAGGAGCTTGATCATAGCCAGTCGGCTGCGTTCTCCTCCACTCAGAACCTTGACAAACTTTTCTGAAGTCTCGCCGCCAAACATGAAGGCGCCCAGGAGATCGTTCACCTTCAGACGCATTTCGCCTGTTGCCACATTGTCGATAGTCTGGAAGATGGTAAGATTCTCATCCAAGAGCTGCGCCTGATTCTGGGCGAAATAACCAATCTGTACATTATGACCAATCTTGAGCGTTCCGGTGAAAGGAATCTCACCCATGATACATTTTACCAGGGTAGACTTACCCTCGCCGTTCTTACCCACGAAAGCCACCTTCTCGCCACGCTTGATGGTAAAGGTAACATGGTCGAAGACGGTGTGTGCGCCGTAATCTTTGCGCACCTCATCGCAGATGATAGGATAATCGCCACTTCTGAGACAAGGAGGGAATTTAAGGTGCATCTGCTTGTTGTCAACCTCATCTACCTCGATAGGCACGATTTTCTCGAGCTGCTTGATTCTGCTCTGCACCTGAACCGCCTTGGTAGGCTTGTAGCGGAACCGCTCGATGAAATCCTTGATGTCGGCAATTTCCTTCTGCTGGTTTTCGTAGGCACGGAGCTGCTGCTCGCGGCGTTCGGCACGCAACACCACATACTCATCGTATTTCACCTTATAGTCTTCTACCCTTCCGCAAGTAATTTCGAGGGTACGGTTAGTTACATTGTTGATGAAAGCACGGTCGTGGCTCACCAGAACCACAGCCTTTGCACTCTGCGCCAGGAACTGCTCCAACCACTGGATACTTTCAATATCAAGGTGGTTGGTAGGCTCATCGAGGAGCAGTACATCAGGCTTCTGTAACAGAATCTTGGCTAGTTCGATACGCATTCGCCAACCGCCGGAAAACTCCTTGGTAGGGCGTTCGAAATCATCGCGCGTAAAGCCAAGACCGCTCAAGGTGCGCTCTATCTCAGCCTCATAGTTTTCGCCACCCATCATCATGTAGCGTTCATGTTCCTGGGTAAACTTCTCTACGAGCTGAGCATAGCTTTCGCTCTCATAGTCGGTGCGGTCGGCCATTTCCTGCTGCATCTTGTCCAGACGCGCCTTCATCTCGGTATTATGGGCGAAAGCCTTGCGGGTTTCCTCCTTCACGGTCGTATCGTCCTGCAGTTTCATCACCTGTGGCAGATAGCCGATAGTGGTTTCGTTAGGAATAGCCACAACGCCAGCAGTAGGTTTCTGCATACCGCAGAGAATCTTGAGCATCGTAGATTTTCCGGCACCATTCTTACCCACCAGGGCAATGCGGTCGCGGTCGTTGATAACGAAACTTACATCATGAAAGAGAGGCTTAACGCCAAACTCTACTTTCAGTCCTTCTACTGAAATCATCTATTTTAATTTATAATTTACAATTAATAATTTATAGTTTTCCTAACTCCTTTTACGGAATGAGCAGGGATGAATCTCCATAGCTCAGGAAACGGAAATCATGCGAAAGAGCATAATCGTAAACCTTCTTCCAGTCGCCCTTGAGGAAAGCACTCACCAAGAGCAGGAGTGTGCTCTGAGGCTGATGGAAATTGGTGACCAGCATCTTCACAATCTTATACTGATAGCCAGGAGCAATGATAATTTGCGTGCTGGAATGGAGAGCCTCCAAGCCGTTGCGGTCCAGATAATCGATGATTGCCTGGATAGCCTGCATCGGAGTGATTCCATCTACCAGATTGCCATCTTCTGAAAGCTCGTAAGGATCCCACTGTTTTACGTGCAAATCTTCTTCATTTGCCTCAGGATGCTTCAGCAGATGAACGCCCATGTAATAGAGGCTCTCGATGGTACGGACGCTGGTGGTTCCTACGGCAATGACCCGGCACTCGTGCTTGATGAGTTTTTCCAGACTGCGGCGATGAACAACAATGTATTCCGTATGCATCTGATGACCTTCGATTTCAAGACTCTTCACCGGTTTGAATGTGCCGGCTCCTACATGCAGGGTTACTTCTTCGCGGTCGATTCCATGCGCATCAAGATCCTTGAGAACCGCATCGGTAAAATGAAGTCCGGCAGTTGGAGCAGCCACACTTCCCTTGATTTTAGAATAAACCGTCTGATAGGTGGTCTTGTCACTCTCCTCAGTCTTGCGGTTGAGATATGGAGGAATAGGCAACTCGCCTACTGCTTCGAGAATCTCAGCGAAAGAAACCTTGTCGTTGTCCCAATCGAAATCAACCCAATAGTTGGTTCCTCCGCCTTTGGCAACCATTTGCTGCGCCTCAGAACCGAGAGCATCTCCGCGTCGCATAGTAGCGCTGAGCGTAAGCTTGTGGCCCTTGATTTCGAAATCACGCTTCAGGCTTCCCTCTTTCCATTTCTTCAGATTACCGATCATGCAGAGCCAGGAACAATGTCCGGTGGTCTGGAACATGAGTTCATAATCAGTAGGTTCTGCAGGCTCCATCAAGAAAACCTCAATAAGCGCACCTGTTTCCTTACGGAAGTGCAGACGCGCTTGTATCACCTTGGTATTGTTGAATATCATCAAGGCTCCTTGAGGGAGATATGTGGGAAGATGATGGAAAACATCATCGCTTACCTCGCCGTGCTTATAGACCAGCAGTTTGCTGTGGTCGCGCTGGGCGATAGGGAATTTTGCGATGCGCTCATCCGGTAAATCATAGTTATAATCACTAATCTTAATGTGTTTTGTATCCATTATTTATTTTACTTTTTGAACTTTCTATTTTGAACTTTTATTTCTGTACTAAAGATTTGCCATCTGACAGGTGGCATAAAACACAACCATGATAAGGGTAAATATCACTACGGTCATGATTTTATCTACATCATCATAGTCGTAACCCGTACTCGTATACTGGTTGGAAATATACTTAATCTTTGGGGAGATGCGGTAATACATCCTGATGTAGATAAGATAAACGACAACTCCTACCACAGCTCCGATTGCCAGACCGCAAAGAATGTCGACCGGATAATGAACACCCAGGTAAAGACGGGTCCAGCAGTTTACAAGCGACCATAATAACAGGGTCCACGTAACCAGTTTGCTGCGGATAAGCAACGAGAAGAAGATAGCTAACGAAAGCGTATTGGCCGCATGAGCCGAACAGAAGCTGAAACTCTTGAGGCGCATATTGTCAACCACCTGAACCGTATACTTGAACATCGGATCGCTGGAAGGTCTGCATCTTTCAGCCAGCGGTTTGATGATTCCATCCACCAGTCCATCAGCCAGAAAGATGCAGAGCACCGCTCCTCCAACCACGAGCGCAATCTGGCCCATCATCTCGTTGTTTCTTATCACAACAACGAAGAGGACGATATAAAGCGGAATCCATGTCCAGCCCGACGTAAGCGCCATCGCCATCTGATCGAGCCAGACATTCTCGCTGCCGTTAAACACATGCAACAGCTGCATGTCAAAATCTTGTATCCTACTAAAATCCATTCTCTTTATTTTAATCAGATCTTATCTTAATCAGATTTCCTCAATTGCCTTGGTTTCAATCCAGCCTTCTCTGCCATCTCCTACCTTGATTCCACGCCAGCCTTTCATCGCCTTATCGGTAATATCAACTCGGGTTCCTTCATGCAGCAGGAAGAGGTCAACGCTCGTCTTGGCTGGAGTCTTCTTCACATTGACAGAAGGAGCGATGATGATGGCTCCCGTACGGTTGATGAGCATCTGCCGCTGCTGGTAAGCAAAGAGATCGCTCAGCAGGAAGACTGCCACGAAGAAGATTCCACCGAAGAAACCAATCTTGCGCAAAACGATATGCGAACCGAAGAGATAAACCAAGACCAGAACCAGCGCCATGATGATGGCTATGATGCCAGTCTTAGCCCAACAGTCAACACTCGTAAAGTTAACCAGCGCCTTCCACCAGGTTACGAAGAACATCTCGCTTTCCGGAGTAATCTTGTCGATGGTCTTGCTACGTGCAAACTGCAGGTTGAAGCTGATGTCTTCATCGCCTGGCGAGAGCAGATGGGCACGCTCATAATTGAGCACAGCCTTGGTAATATTGTCTGTACGGTAATAAGCATTGCCCAAGTTATAGTAAACTTCGGCTGAAACACCATAGTTGTTCAATATTTCCTCATAGTCGCGTATGGCCTGCTGATAGTTACCTTTCTGATATTCCGTATCAGCATTGTTCTTGGTTACAGCGCCTGCAGAAACCGAGCAGCCCAACATCACCATGATCATCATGACGAACGAATATCCGGTTGCACTCTTCTTGCGCTGCTTACGCGTTGCATTGATAGCATTTTCTATATCCATAATAGCAGTCATTGCTGATTCGAATGTACGGTTCATATTACCGGCAGGGTCGCCCGGCGCATAGCGTTCAAACTCACATTCATCGAGCGCAGTTGTAAACTTCTCGATAGTTCTCTCCTCTACACAATGTTTTTCGAGCATAGCCTGAATGTTTTCACGTGAGAGCTTTTCGGCAGGCATGTTGAGCTTGTAGCTTACATAGCCCCACAAAGCACGGAGCACTTCATCGTAGAATTCTTCCTGCTTGCCACCGAGCATCAGCAGATGAGCCTTCTTCAGGCGCTTGGTTGCTATCTTGTTTGCCTTGTTGGAACGGACCTTTACAAGGTCGGCATTCTCGAGGGCACGGCGGCGGAAAACAATGAGCAGGGCAAAGAAGGCTGCCAATGGAACCAGCAGACTGGTCCAGTAGCCGAAGCTTCCGTAGAACATATCGTCAATATCATGGAGCTTAGACTTGCCCAGTTTCAGCGCATGAATGTCCTTATCCTTGTTGCTGAAATCTGAGGTTTCATTGTCTGAAGTTCCATCGCCCTTATCTACATTCAGCGTAAACGGCTGGGTCTTGATTGTCTTATACTTGTTAGCCGAAGTATCATAATAGGTGAATTCTACCGCAGGAATGGTATAATTTCCCTGATTACGAGGCACAGCCAGGAAGTCATAAATCATATTGCCTTCTACGCCATTGGCTGTAAGGCGGGTCTTGTCGGTCACCTTCGCATCGTACTTGTCAAAATCCTTAGGGAAGGTTATGACAGGCTGCTTGAGCAACTTCAGGTTTCCGATTCCTCCTACCACTACACGAATGGTGATTGGTTCGCCAGCCTTTACTTCCTTCTTGTCGATGGAAGCAGTAATATTGAATTTACCTACACCGCCCGAGAAGTTGGCAGGGCGCTGCGGCAATGGATCAACCTGAATTTTCACACTAGGTGCTATAATATCTTTCTTTACTTCAACATAGCCGGAGCCACCATTGAAGAAAGCTTCCATCGGGTCAACGTTTCTGTTCTGCTGAACTACGATTCCCTTGAAGGTAATGGCTGGAATGGTGAGGCTTCCCGTCATCTGCGGATACATGACATACTGGCTCCATGTAACGCATCGGTAAGGTCGGTCGTTTACGGTCTCTGTATGGAAGGACTTCTGCTGAGGCAGCGGAACTTCCTGGTTGTGGAATCCCTTCAGGTCAGGCATCTTGCCTTCCAGCTGGGTAAGGTCTACCTGCGTGTAAACCTTATAAGTAAGGAGCACCGGTTCCTGTTCGTGAACACGTCGCTTGTTGGCTGTAACCTTGATGAAAAGGTCGCGGCCTGATATTCTTGATCCGGCAGTTCGCATGCGTGGTTCATTATAATCATCCTGTCCGTGCATGGAAGGAGCGCCGTTGTTGCGTGCAGCATGGCCAGAAACCGTAATCTTAACCGGATGGGAAGAGAGTTTCTTACCATTAACGATGGCATGAGAGGCACCAATGCCAAAGGTTCCGTTCTTAGCTGCGTAGAGCGTATAGGTAATGGTTACCGATGATGAAGAGGAAGTATGACCATTGATCATCTGATAACTGGACTGCGAAGAGGTGTAAGGACCTGCGATTACCTCAAGTCCTTCTCCTACTCCGCCCATGCGGAATTCCTCAACATCACGTGTATTGATGGTATAGGCCACACGGAAGTTTTCTCCCGCCGCCACGTGTGTTGGTGCCGACACACTGATATGCTGGGCTTTCAGCTGCAAACTGAAGCCCAGAAGCATTGCCCATATAATAATAAACCAACCTATATGTTTCATGTTCTAAATATATTATGCTCGTTGTATTATTTTACTTTTTACCAGTTTTTCTCATATTGCTTTCTGCGAGGCTGACTCATCGCTTTCTGCATCTTGCGCTTCGTATCCTTCTCCTGCTGGATGGCAGCGTTCAAGAGTTGTTCAGCATTATCTTTGCTCATCTTGTCCTGATTGTTCTGATTCTGCTGATTGTTCTTATTCTGGTTGTTCTTATCTTTGTCGTTCTTATTCTTGTCTTTATTCTGATCTTTGTTCTGATCCTTATTCTGCTTGTCTTTGTTCTTGTCCTTGTTTTTATTCTTGTTGTTCTTATCGTTCTGCTTGTTCTGCTTCTGGTTTTTGAGCAGTTTCTTGCAGAGGGCAAGATTATATCGGGTTGCATTGTCCTGCGGATTGCAGCGCAGGGCGTTCTCGTAACATCCGATTGCCTGCGCATATTGCTGATGCTGCTGCATGACCACACCCATGTTGTGGTAACTTCTGGCGCGTCGCATCTTGTTCGTTTCCAGTTTCGAAGCATTCTCAAACTGTATCATCGCCATCGAATCCTTCTGCTGCATCATCAGGGCGCAACCCAGATTATAGACAGCCTGCGCATTCTTCTGGTTCTTGGAGATAGCCTTGCGATATTGCGTTTCGGCTGCAGCCCACTTCTGTTTATGATAGGCGCGGTTTCCCTGGCGGATGAAGTTGCGGTCGTTCTGCGCTCCCACCTTCGCCAAGCCCAGCACCATCAGGGCAAAAACCAATATATATCTTAAATATCTCATTCTTATTATATAATAATGTATAAACGTTTATCAGAAAGGCTTCCTGATGTCTTTCTTAAAAAACTTGATGTTTCTGAGCAGAGGATTCTTTACCTCAAGCAGACAGATTTCGATGATAAGCAACAGGATGACAAGAATACCTACAGCCTGGAACTGTTCATCATAAGCGCTGTAAACCACGCTCGTTACATCACCTTTCTGCAATTTGGCAATATCATCATTCAATGCTCTTTCCGCATCGCTGGTATTATCTACATGAATGTACTGACCCTTGCCTGCCTGGGCAAGTTCCTTGCACATCTGCTCATTCAGGGCGGTCATTACGGTGTTGCCCGCATTGTCCTTCAGATAAGAGCCGTCGCCCATAGGGATTGGCGCTCCCTTGGTGTTTCCAATGCCCAGAATAAAGACATTGATTCCTTTCTTGTTGGCAGCAGCCGCTGCCTCCTGTGCGCCAGGCTCATGGTTTTCGCCATCGGTAATAACGATGATGGCTCTGCCCACATTCTCCTGCTGGGTGAAACTCTTGGAAGCCAAATCGATGGCTTCGCCGATATTGGTTCCCTGGGTCTGGATAAGACCAGGGGTAATGTTCTGAAGAAACATCTTTGCCGAAACATAATCGGTGGTGATTGGCAACTGCACGAACGCATCGCCTGCAAAGACAATGAGTCCGATTTTGTCGTTGTTAAAGTTATCGACCAGATTTTCGATAAGCATCTTACTCTTGTCCAAACGGGATGGAACCACGTCCTGACAGAGCATGGAATTTGAAATATCGAGGCAGATGATGGTTTCAATACCATGTCGCTTATCGTGAGAAATCTTGCTGCCCATCTGCGGGCGAGCTACCATCACGATGAGAAGCGCCAAGGCTGCGAGCATCAGCACAAACTTAACTGTAGGGCGATATTTGGAGATGTTGGGCATGAGCTGTTTCAGAAGTTCCGGATCGCCGAGCTTCTTCAGTTTAGCCTTTCTTCTTCTCCATCCTATCAGTCTGATCAGAATCAGTACTGGTATAATCCACAACAGCCAGAGAAATATAGGATCTTCAAATCTTAACATTTTCTATTCTAATTATATCTTCTATTCGATTATCCGATAATCAGTAAAATATCTCCGATAACTGGTAAAATATCTCCGAAAGATAGCGAAATATCTCCGAAAGATAGCGGAATATCTCCGATAATCAGTAATGGCTCAATATCCGGATTACGGAATTCTTCTGAACCAGGTGATGCGGAGCAGGATTTCTACCAGCAATACCAGGAGAGCTGCCAAGGCGAATGGCTGATAAGCTTCATAGCGCTTAGCGAAATGCTTGACATTAAACTTGGTTTTCTCCAGTTTATCAATGTCCCTGTAAATCTTCTTCAGCTCATTATTGTTCGTTGCGCGATAGAAATTACCTTCGGTTGTCTGCGCAATGTCGCTCAGCGTCTTCGTATCTATCTCTACCGGAATATTGACGTACTGCACTCCTCCTGCCACAGGCATTGGATAAGGAGCTACCTTGTTGGTTCCTACACCGATGGTGTAAACACGTATTCCGTAGCTCTTGGCAATCTCTGCTGCGGTCATTGGCGAGATTTCGCCCATGTTGTTACTGCCGTCGGTAAGAAGAATCACAACCTTCGATTTTGACTTAGAATCCTTCAGGCGGCTCACGGCATTGGCGAGTCCCATTCCCACTGCAGTTCCATCGTCAATCAGTCCCCGGGCGGCAATATCCGTACGTGTTGCCTGCAAGAGGCGCAACAGACTGGCATGATCGGTTGTCATCGGGCACTGGGTGAAGGCTTCACCGGCAAAGATAGTCAGACCGATGTTGTCGTTCGGTCTTCCCGAGATGAATTCCGTAGCCACATCCTTAGCCGCTTCCATACGGTTTGGTCTCAAATCTTCGGCAAGCATAGAGGTGGAAACGTCCATCGCCAACATAATGTCAATGCCTTCTACCGTCTTGTTGTCCCAAGCCGTATGCGTCTGCGGACGAGCCATCGCACAGACGATGAGCACGAAACAGATGCATCTCAGCACCATCGGCAGATGGATGAGACGCACACGCAGGCTCTTCGGAGCATATTGATACTTTTTCGTGTCGCTCATGCGCATGGTTGGCGCATTCTTCTTCCTGTAAAGGAAATACCATAATATATAAGGTATCAGCAACAGGAGCAACAGAAAATAGCCTTTACTTGCAAATTCCATTTCTATATTTTTCTATTTATAGCCAGGCTAAGAGTTTCGGAATAAACCGCTTTGCCCGACGAAACGTTTCATAAGAACACCCTGCTTTACATCAGCAGCATGGCTGACTGATAAATGATGTAACCCAACAGAGCCAGACCTACGATGGCTCCTATCCAGAGGAGCGACTTGATGAGGCGGCGCTGAGATTGCGTCTTCTGCTCTTCATTGGTCAGTTGTGGAACCACCTTTTCTTCAGTAGGTTTCTCATCCGTCTTGGTCTGGTCGATGAAGTTGATGGCATTCACCAGGTTTGCATCGTTCTCATTCACCAGGGTTTCATATTTGGCAAACTTCACGAGGTCGGCAGTCTGGAAGAGTTCCTTCAGTTCATCAATCATCTTCTGGTCGCCTGCTTCGCGCAAACGTTCGATGATTTCCATACTGGTCATTTCCATCGCATTGAATCCGAAACGGCTCACGATATATTCTCTCAGCGTATTGGTAAGCTGGGTGTAGTAAGCCTTCTGTGTTTCCTGATTCTCAACGTGCTGCTGCTTGATGACATTGATTTGATTCAGCGCCTTTTCATGAGCCGGAACACGTTTTATGATGCGGATATGGGTGATAATCGGCTTGTTGTTCTTCAGTCTGTTGCGCAGATAAAGCCATGCGCCACAGAGGATTAACAGCAATAGGCTCAACCAAAAAATCGCACTCCATTCACTCCAGGAGAAAGGATTATCCTGAACATCCTTAGGCGGATAGAACTGGTTGGGATGAACCGTATCTACAGGCACGGTGAGCACCTTCAGCGCAAGCTGGTTGCCATGAAAGTTCTTGCCGTTTACCTTCACATTGAGCGCAGGAATCGCATACACCTTTTCATCAAACGAAGTCAGCGTATAGTCGCGACTCACCACCATTCGGTCGTCGCCTATGTGCGAAGTGTCGCCTTTACTCTGCTCTACCACTTCCACTCCCGGCGTAATTTGCTGCTGCGGCTTGAAAGATGGCAGTTGCACCTTATCGCCCTGCTTGACCGAAGCCTTCAGATGCAGCACGGTCTGCTGTCCTATCAGTATCTGCAGCGAGTCGATGCGTTGCTCTACCTGCTGGGCTTGAGCCAAGCCTGAGCACCCCAGGAGAGCGAGCGACAATATGATATTCTTTACTTTAAACATAGTTTCTTTACTTTGAGCTTTCGGTTTATCAGCCCCTCTGCTTGAAAAGCATCAGGAGCGCCTTCGAGAAGTCCTCGTTAGTGGCAATCGAAGTCCAGTCGACCTTGCTTTTTGCAAAGTCGGTTTTCAGATTCTCCTGCTGCATCAGCCATTGCTGGGTATGGGCCATTCGCAGTTTCTTAGAACTTGTATCAATATACATTTCGTGTCCGGTTTCTGCATCCATCACCTTGAGCAGTCCTACGTCAGGCAGCACCTTGGCACGCGGGTCGTAAACCTGGATGGCTACTACATCATGCTTCTGGTTAGCAATCTGCAGCCGATGCTGGAAATCCTTATGATCGTAGAAGTCGCTGATTACGAAAGCCGTGCAGTGGCGTTTCATCACGCGGGTGAAATATTCCAGGGCGCAACCGATGTCGGTACGCTGGCTCTGCGGTTGGAAATTGAGCATTTCCCTGATGATATAGAGAATATGTTTTCTTCCTTTCTTAGGCGGAATGTACTTCTCGATACGGTCAGAGAAGAAGATGACACCTATCTTGTCATTGTTCTGAATGGCACTGAAGGCGAGTGTGGCAGCAATCTCAGTAGCCAGATCGCGCTTCATCTGCTTCATCGTACCGAAATCGAGCGACCCGCTGACGTCTACGAGCAGCATCACCGTCAGTTCCCTTTCCTCTTCAAACACCTTGACGTAAGGCTTATGAAAGCGGGCGGTCACGTTCCAGTCGATGTCTCTCACATCATCGCCATACTGATATTCGCGCACCTCGGCAAAGGCCATTCCCCTACCCTTGAAGGCAGAATGATACTGACCAGCGAAGATGTTCTGACTCAGTCCGCGAGTCTTGATTTCTATCTTCCGAACCTTTTTTAAGATATCTTGTGTATCCAAAATCCTAAACTATTAACTATAAACTATTAACTGTTAACTATCAAGGCACTTCCACCTTATTAATGATGCGGCTCACGATTTCCTCGCTTGTCACATTGCTTGCCTCAGCCTCGTAAGAAAGGCCGATACGGTGGCGCATTACGTCGTGGGCTACAGCTCTTACATCCTCTGGAATCACATAGCCGCGATGCTTGATAAACGCATAGGCTCTGGCAGCCTTGGCAAGAGAAATGCTGGCACGAGGACTGCCGCCGAAGGTAATCATGTCTTTCAGCTCGCCCAGTCCGTAGCGCTCAGGATAACGTGAAGCAAAGACAATATCGGCAATATACTGCTCAATCTTCTCATCGAGATAAACCTCGTTTACTATCTTGCGAGCCTTCAGAATCTCCTCAGCTGATGTTACAGGTGTAACCTCAGGAAGTCCGCCCTGGATATTCTCACGGATGATGAGCTTCTCCTCTTCCAGTGTAGGATAATCGATGATTACCTTCAGCAGGAAACGGTCTACCTGTGCTTCAGGCAACTGATAGGTTCCTTCCTGCTCGATAGGGTTCTGTGTAGCCATTACCAGGAACGGACTAGGCAGCTTGAAGGTTTCATCGCCAATGGTAACCTGATGTTCCTGCATTGCCTCGAGCAGCGCACTCTGCACCTTGGCTGGAGCACGGTTAATCTCATCTGCCAAAACGAAATTGGCGAAGACAGGACCGCGCTTTACATGGAAAGCCTCGTCTTTCTGTGAATAAATCTGAGTACCCACCACATCAGCAGGCAACAGATCAGGAGTAAACTGAATGCGGCTATAGTCGGAGCTGATAAGCTGTGACAATGTCTTGATTGCAAGTGTCTTCGCCAGACCAGGTACACCCTCAAGCAGGATATGACCATCAGAGAGAAGACCGATAAGAAGGCAATCTACAAGGTGTTTCTGACCCACGATTACCTTATTCATGCCCATTACCAGGTTGGTAACAAACTGACTTTGTTGTTCTATCCGGATATTCAATTCGCGGATATCAATAGCTTCTGCCATAATTCTATATTTTTACGTTTAATTTCTTAATTCAAACAATATATTTCCAAAACTAAACGCAAAAGTACTCAAATTAAGCCACAAAAGCGAAAAAACCTATCTAAATAATATTAAAAATGTTTCATAAAAGCTATTTTTAGGTTCTTTTAAAGAATAGCTTTTATGAAACAAACGAGATTTCAAATATTTTATCTGTTTTTATGCTTCATGTACCAAGGATGAACCAGAAAATTGTACACCAGCAACGATACGATTGTAAAAAGAAGCGCATAGTGCAACATCCCTGATTCAATCATATTATATACAGGATGATCTACGTCAAAATGCACTCTCGCCGGAAGATTATGGAACAGGAATCCGAGACCGAGTCCCAAGCTCAATCCTAATTCCCAAGCCAGGAAGAATGAGTTCACGCTCGTGCCGCGCTGGCAATGTTTGGCAAGCTTGATATAGAAGAGCAGAAAACGGCTTCCGATGATTCCCAAGCTGAAACCCAGCAAGGTTGGAACCACGATTTCGACAGCGAAGTCCTGGCTTGAGTACATAATCAGCTGAGCAGATCCCAGCAGCACCAGACCTACCAATATCTGACTCTTTAAATCTGCATCAGCAAAGACAAACTTTTCTGCCAGTAACGCCAAGACCAATCCTCCTAAAATCATCAGAAAGATGCCAGTAGAATGAGGCACAGAAAAGTATAATCCCGCAGAAAAAGTAATCAGGATAATATTGACAAACAGCGGAGTTCCCTGTGGCAGATAGAAGCGGTCGAGGCTGAAAACCTTGATTCCTTCGGCAGGCGCCTTGAAAGGAAACTTGGCGCGAGAAACCAGCACGAAGGCTCCCAAAGCCAGCAACGAAGCCGTAGGGAAAACATAGCCCATGCCGAAATAGTTGTAAACAAAAAATGCCAACAAGGGTCCTACAGCTATCGAAAAGCGGGCAAACCAGGAGGTAATATAATTAGCCTCGGTGCGCTGGAACGACTCGCAGGAATCAATAACCAGCGTACTGGCAAGCGTCATCTGAGCCAGTCCCAGAAATGCTCCCAACAGGAAACGGACCGCCAGGAGAATCTCAAAAGAAAACCTGATGTTCCAGAACGTATCCAGATAGTAAAGAACCGAAAGGCAAAAAACCACACCTAAAATGGAAAGCTGACAGACCATATTCCTGCGGTAGCGCTGCACCAGATAAGAGCAGAAGCCGCCAAACAGAAACAATCCCAAGCCGTATGCAAGAAGCACACACCCAATTTGCCACTGCTGGAAATTCTCCTGAATCAGGAAATAAGGAATGGCAAAAACGAGCATGTACACACTCGACATCAGCAAGAGGTTGGCAAAGCATAATCGCCAGAAGTCCTTGTGCCACAGTTTGATATGTACTGGTGTATTTTGTGTATCCATTATTCTAAACTCTTTTATGTATCTATCGTATTTATACTCTCTTAGAATTCACTAAAAAGAGAGTTAATGTTAGTAACTCTCTTCAGCGCTAGGATAATCTACGGTCTTCACCGCATCAATATAAGCCTTCACACCCTTGGTCATTTCCTCGCCTACCTGAGCAAAGTGGCGCAGGAACTTAGGCTTGAAGCCCTGTGTCATTCCGAGTGCATCAGCATAAACCAGTACCTGTCCGTCGCAGCCGTTACCAGCACCGATTCCAATCGTTACAGCCTTTACCTTCTTGCTTACTTCTGCAGCAAGCTTAGCTGGAACCTTCTCCAGCACGATGGCAAAGCAGCCTGCTTCGTCCAGAGCAATAGCGTCGCTGATAAGCTTCTGTGCCTCAGCCTCTTCCTTGGCACGAATGCCATAACCGCCAAACTTATTAACGCTCTGCGGGGTAAGTCCGAGATGACCATGAACTGGGATTCCGGCATTAACCAGCGCCTTAACCGTGTCGCAGATTTCTACGCCGCCTTCCAGTTTCAGAGCATCTACACCCGTCTCCTTCATCATGCGGCAAGCATTGCGCAGCGCCTCTTCCTTGCTGATCTGATAGCTGCCGAAAGGCATGTCGCAAACCACGAAAGCATGCTGGCAGGCACGAGCCACGCTGCGGGCGTGATAAATCATCTGGTCTACGGTAATCGGCAATGTGTCTGCATTTCCTGCCATCACATTGCTGGCCGAATCACCTATTAATATAGAGTCAATTCCTGCAGCATCTATAATTCCGGCTGTTGTAAAGTCGTATGCTGTCAGCATGGTTACTTTCTCGCCAGCCTTCTTCATTTCTGCGAAGGTCTTGGTGGTAATTTTCTTCTTGTCAGTAGATAAATATCCCATTTTTTTATTTTGATTTATTTATTGTTCTGCGTTGAATCTATTTCGCATTCTCCACGATGCGCTGCAAGTCAGCAAAGCTGAAGCCTCTGTAATCATCTATCACATAGTCGGATAGCGGCTGGATGGCTTCTCTGCTGTTCGTTGTGGCAAGACCTAAGGTAAAGGCACCTGAGGCTCTCACCGCCTTCAGTCCGTTAAAGCTGTCTTCCAGTCCTACACAGTCCTCCGGTTCCACACCGAAATAGGCTGCACCTTTCAGATAGCAGTCTGGATGAGGCTTGCTCTCGGCGAAATCCTCGCTGGTCAGCACGCGGTCGAAATAAGCCTTGAATTCCGGGTGGCGTTCATAAACATTCAGCATCTTCTGAACGTTGCTGCTCGTTACCACAGCGCATTTTACGCCATGCTGCTTCAAGTCGCTGATGAAGTCTTCGAACCCCGCAATATATTCATACTGCATGGTCTTTTCAAACTCATCCAGTCGGGCTGTAATCTTAGCCTGTTCCTCCTTTGCGCCTGTAAAACCTTCGATGTGGGCAAAGACGGCTTCATCGGTGAAATACTTGTCGTAAATCTGAACCAGAGTCTGTCCTTTGATGCGATATTCGAAATCGGGCATTTCCGGATGATACTCCCTGCCTATCATTCCCCAGAAGATGGAGTACTGCGATTCTGTATCGAAAACCACACCATCCAGATCGAAGAGTGCTGCTTTTATCATATTTCCTTGTCTGTTTTTATCAAATTTTGCTTAAATTATATTGAAAACGGGTGCAAAGTTACGCAAAAATCTTAATATACGAGCATAATCTGACAGATTTTGATGTTTTTATAGCGTGTTTTCCGATTTTTTACACTACCTTTGCAGAAAAATCAGTAGAAATAAAGAAGAATACATATAATTATATGATAGAAATAATAGAGAAATACTTCCCGAACCTCACGGAAGAGCAGAAAAAGCAGTTCGAGGCACTCGATGCATTATACCGCGACTGGAACAGCAAGATCAATGTCATCAGCCGCAAGGACATCGATAATCTGTATGAGCACCACGTGCTCCATTCTCTGGCTATAGCCAAGGCCATCCATTTCCGTCCGGGCACGGAGATTCTCGATTTCGGCTGCGGCGGAGGTTTCCCGGGCATTCCGCTCGCCATCCTCTTCCCTGAATGCAAGTTCAAGCTGATAGATGGAACCGGCAAGAAAATAAGAGTCTGCAACGAGGTAGCTACGGCCATCAATCTGCAGAATCTCAAGGCTGAACATCTGCGCGGAGAAGACGAAAAAGGCAAGTACGATTTCGTGGTAAGCCGTGCGGTAATGCAGCTTCCTGACCTGATGAAGATTATCAAGAAAAACTTTAAGCAGAAGGGACAAAACGCTCTGCCTAACGGACTTCTGTGTCTGAAGGGCGGTAATCTGAAAGAAGAACTGAAGCAATACTTCAAGATTTCAGAAATCACTCCGCTCAGCACTTTCTTCGATGAAGAATGGTTCAGCCAGGACAAGCAACTGGTTTACGTTCCGGCATAATAGAAGTGAAGAGTGAATAGTGAAGAGAGAAGAATTCATTTGCTTTGCTAATCATAAAGTTCAAATCTCAAAGTTCAAAGTTCAAAGTAATCATAAAGTTCAAAGTAAGAAATGTTACATATAGAAAGATTTCAAGTAAACATGTTGCAGGAAAACTGCTACGTGGTGAGCGATGAGACCAAGGAATGCGTCATCATCGATTGCGGTGCCTTCTATCCGGAAGAGCGCACGGCTATTACACAATATATTAAGGAGAACCAGCTCAAGCCCGTTCACCTGCTCGTAACCCATGGCCATCTTGACCATAACTTCGGCAACAACACCATCTATCAGGAGTTCGGACTGAAACCGGAAGTATCGGCAGCTGATGAAAACCTGATGAAGGGACTCGCCAAGCAGGCAGAAACCTTCTATCAGATGCAACTCGATTACCAGTTTCCGCCTATTGGCAGATTCTTCGAAGACGAAGAGGTCATCAAGTTCGGTAACCACGAGTTCCAGGTCATCGCCACTCCGGGCCACAGCAGCGGTTCCGTCACCTTCTATTGCGAGGCAGAGCACGTAGCCTTCACCGGCGACACCCTCTTCCACAACTCTATCGGCAGAACCGATTTCCCTGGAGGCAGCATGTTCCGCATCATCAACAGTCTGCGCCATCTCGGTCAGTTGCCTGACGAAACCCAGGTTCTCCCGGGTCATGGCGAATACACCAGCATAGGCGAAGAGCTCGCTCACAATCCATATATGGACCGTTAAAACAGCATTTTTAAAAGTCAGGAGATTTATCAGCGATGATCAAGAAATCGAATACAGAGAAGATCATTCTCGGCATTGACCCCGGAACCAACGTGATGGGCTATGGCGTAATCCGCATCATCGGCAACAAGGCAGAACTGGTGGTGATGGGCGTCATCGACATGCGCAAGGAGAGCGATCCCTATCTCCGGCTGGGCAAGATCTTCGACCGCGTAACCGGCATCATCGACAGCTATCTGCCCGATGAGATGGCCATCGAAGCCCCCTTTTTCGGCAAGAACGTACAGTCGATGCTCAAGCTGGGCAGGGCACAGGGAGTAGCCATCGCAGCCGCCATTCATCACAGCGTTCCTATCCACGAATATGCGCCGCTCAAAATCAAGATGGCCATTACAGGACAGGGACAGGCTTCGAAGGAACAGGTGGCGGGAATGCTGCAGCGACTGCTCCATATTCAGCAAGACGAAATGCCGAAGTTCATGGACGCTACCGATGCACTGGGGGCAGCCTACTGCCACTTTCTGCAGATGAACCGCCCGGAAACCGACGCCAAGCACTACAGCAGCTGGAAAGACTTTGCAACAAAGAATCAGAGTAGAATAAAAAAATAAGAGAGATGCAAAAGATTATTAGCATTAAAAATGGTGTTACCCGTATGCCCGAATGGCGTATGGCAGAACCCGTAAACTTCGAGGCGTGCGATGGTGAACACATCGCTATCGTAGGTCCGAACGGTGGAGGAAAATCAATGTTTGTCGACATCATCGTAGGTCGCCACCCACTCCTGATGCACGACCCTGATTACGATTTCTCAACTAGTCAGAAAACAATGGTGAGCGACAACATCAAGTATATTACCTTCCGCGACTCCTACGGAGGCGATAACGACCGCACTTATTTCCTGCAGCAGCGCTGGAACCAGCTGGAGATAGACGAAAACACGCCTGTCGTAAAGGACAAGCTGGAAGAAGCCTACCAAATGGCCGGTGAAGACACTCCGGAGCGCAGAGCCCTGCAGCAGCACATCTACAAACTCTTCCACATGCAGCACCTGATGGACAAATACACCATCCTGCTCTCAAGTGGCGAGCTCCGCAAGTTCAAACTTGCCTCTACCCTCTTCTCTGAGCCTCGCGTGCTCATCATGGACAATCCGTTTATCGGACTCGATGCTGAAACCCGCGACCAGCTCAAGGAACTGCTCAAGACCCTCTCTTCTGAGCGAGCCCTGCAGATTATCCTCGTACTGAGCAAGAGCGATGATATTCCTGATTTCATCACCCACGTGGTAGAAGTGAAGGATATGAAGGTTCTGCCTAAGGTAACCCTCGCTGAATATCTTGCCGGCAGAGAATTCGTGCCTGCCCATGTGCTGAGCCCGGAGCTGGAACAGGCCATTGTAGACCAGCCTTACAGCGACCGCGAATATCACACCCAGGAAGTGGTGAAGATGAACAAGGTGCGCATACAGTATGGCGAGCGAATCATCCTCAACGACCTCGACTGGACCGTGATGAACGGCGAGCGATGGGCTTTGAGCGGACAGAACGGAGCCGGAAAGAGTACGCTCCTCAGTCTGGTCTGTGCCGACAATCCGCAGAGTTACGCCTGCGACATTACCCTCTTCGACAATCCTCGAGGCAGCGGCGAAAGCATCTGGGACATCAAGAAACACATCGGCTACGTATCGCCTGAGCTTCACCGCTCTTACCAGCGCGACCTGCCAGCCATCCGCATCGTGGCAAGCGGCCTGATGGATTCCGTAGGTCTCTATGTAAAGCCGAAGGAAGAAGATATGGACAAGTGCCGCTTCTGGATGAAAGTCTTCGGACTGGAAGGTCTTGAAGACCGTGGTTTCCTGAAGCTCTCCAGCGGCGAACAGCGCCTCGTTCTCCTGGCACGAGCCTTTGTCAAGGATCCGGAACTGCTGATTCTTGATGAACCGCTCCACGGACTCGACAACCGCAACCGCCGTCTTGTAAAAGACGTCATCGAAGCCTTCTGTCGCCGCCAGAACAAAACCATGATCATGGTAACGCATTATAAGGAAGAATTGCCAGCGTGCATCGACCACAGCATCTTCCTCTTGCGCCACACCAACGATTAAAAAGAATTGATAATTAATAATTTCAGAAAGATGAGATACATAATATTATTATTTGCGCTCACCCTCAGCATAGCTAAGGCAAGCGCCCAGGATGTATTAAACGAGGTGCTCCGCACTTCTGATGCAATCATCAACGACACCACGAAGAGCATGGACGAGCGCCGTACAGCCCTCTTCAAGTTTGACGCAATGACCTACATGCGCAGCAAGATTCTGCCACCGTATGTAATGCTCGACAAGAATCTGAGCAAGGACACCTTGAACATAAAGGTTCGCTATCTCAACGAGCAGGCCTACGCCATGAGCGTTTATATTACGCTCTATCAGAGGCGACTGAAGGAGGCTTCAAACAAGAACAAGCCGCTCGTAACCCAGTTTTTCAAGCAGGCAACCATCGATCACAAGGCATTTAAGGATGAAGATACAGAGTTTACCCTGGCTTATTACAACACCCCAGATGTTCCTACTCCTTTCTGCCTCGACTGCGATTGGGTTTCAACCTTGGCTTTTATCCGCAGCATCGACTGGTCAAAGCTTTAAGAACGTTTTCAGTCAGAAAATATATAAAAACAGATTAGCAGCATCCCTTATGCAGGGATGCTGTTTGTCTATAGGATGGTTATCCAGATACTTTCGTCTCGGTCGCGCGCCGCTGTCATGGCGTTGATGAGCCGCTGCAGCCAGATACGGGAGTTCACTACCATGCCCTCGAACTTGTTCTCCCCAACAAGGATGCAGCCTTGCGTATCGTCAGGATAATTGCCTGCATGGATGCGGATGCCCTCGAAATTCGGCACACCCAACAGCAATGGCAGCCAACGCTTGAATCTTGGAGAATACGATATGACCACAGGATAAGTACCCTCAGGAATGGCAGTATGGCCAGGTATCTTACGTGCCTTCACGCCGCTCTTGCGGCTATAGCGGGCATCCACTTCCTCTGGCTTTAGCTTGATACCCAACAGATTGCGCCATGTAGGCTCCATGGTATCGCAGAGATATGTATCTTTGGACAACAGCTGGCTGTCAAAGGTATGAATCAATTTGCACTTGTCGTCTTTCTTCTTGCCCGGCAGCGAGTTACGACTTACGCTTGCATCGGTCAGCAGATAGAGTCTGCCGATGGTATAAGTTCCCTTTTTAGCTATACGCTTTAATACGATTTCCATTTTGTTTGAATGTTAAGTGTTAAACTATTTTGCGTTGAAACATCTCAGGTCGAGTCCGTCAGAACGGAATAATAGCTTCTTAAAACTGAATAACTGAATACTGAACACCTTTCCGCCCTGCTTTCCGTCAGCTCCGTCGGCATTTACTCCCTTCGGAGGAATTTTCTCGATATAATGACGGTTCACCCAGTTTCTCAGCATCGTCGCCGTACCCTTCTTGCCGAAGTCGTTATGCAGACGTACCATTTCAGCCTGCGTGTAGGTAAAGGTGTCTGGCAATTGCTGCAGCAGGTTGGCAGGTCCTCGCTTGCTCGATTTCTCTCCTATCTCATTAGCCTTGGCTATGCTTGCGCCAAAGAAAATCATCTTGCACCACAGGTCGTAGCTCTCGCTCCATCTGATGAACTCTTCTATTTCGGGTTCCCATTTGCAGCCGTTTGCCACGTATAGCACGCAAGCCTTGAGGAAGGCAATAACGTTGCCACGGAAGGAGAGATTCTCGAACACCCTGTTTTGCGACATACGCGAAAAGTCGGCGTTCTCATCCTTCAACTTTTCTGCCAGGGCGAAAGCCTCAGTGCAGTCTATCCTACCCGACGCCTTGCACAGATTCTCTATGTACGGTCTGAGCACCTCCCTGAAGGCATCGTCATATTCGCCGTATACTGGCATTTCAGCACCGATTTCCCGCTCCGGGATGGTACAGAAGTTGATGCGGCTGATAGGTCCGTCGGTGAGCACCTTGGAGAAATATCGTTGCCCCAGCTGGACGGTGGTCGATGCATTCCAGTTGAACCGGATGGTGATGCGCTCGGTGATACTCGATGTGCCCACGCGGGTCTGACCGTATGAGTTCCCGGGATCAAAGGCAAGGCACATAATCTTGAACTGCTGGTTGCCTTGCCCCTTGAGGGCATCGAACTGGTCTATCTCGTTGAGCGTTGTATAGAGGAAATGTTCCTGAGCCTCAGCCGTGCGCATAACGAATGCCGGGTTGGTCATATCGGCGTCTATCTCCTGTATGATGAGGTTTTCCGGACGCTTGCGCTTATCCTTGTTGGCACCCTTGCGTGTCACCTCCTCTTTCCATTCCTTCTCCCGTTGCAGGTTCTCACGGTCGCGCTGCCTGATGTCCTCCATAATCATGTTGATGGGCATCTGCACACAGTTCTTGCCTGCGCCCGTACCCGCCAGCAGACAGCACATCAGGGTAGCCTCGTGCTCCACGTTGTCGATATACTTGAAGGTGGTCTTACAGAGGTGTGTAGCAAGTGGCGGAAAGATGGCGTGTGCCACGGCTGGCTTGTAGACGTCCGGGGTTTTTGATAGCAGCAGCTCCACGAGTTTTGGGAGATGTTCGGGCATCGGAGGCGGAGCTAATTTATCATCTTCCGCATTGGAATCCGTGCTGCCCTCGGAACCCACGGAACTTGCGGATTGGAATGCCACGGCATCCTTCTGGGAGGACTTCTCTGCCTGGGCATTGATGCGGATTACGGCTTGCGACATTGGCTTAGAACTGTCACCATATTTCGCATAGAAGTCGTGGATGAGCTGCTGGCAGTCACGCTCCTGCGAGAAGGCAGGCATCTTCTGTGCCACTACCGCCTTCAATTTCTCTTCGGGCATCACTCTCGATGCGCCTGCGCTCATAATCGCCAGAAGCGATGAGTGGCGGGAGCCTGGGGTGTTGATGTCTACGTCCTTCAGCCCTGCCGCATTGCGGAAGAGGTCAAAGGCTGCTAGGTTCTTGCCGGTTGCCACTGCCCCAGCATCCTGATGAGCTCCAGCAGGGCTGAGATGAGCAGCATGAGCAGCATTGCTATCACTAGGTTGGGCAGGCTGAATAGCAGAGCCAGCAGAAACAGCGTGATGGCTGTCAGAGCCCGAAAGTCGATTGTCTTGAACATTTTGTTGAGTGTTGAATGTTGAGTGTTGAATGTTGAATGGTTGGGGCAGAGTGCCCTGTTGCTGTCTTCCGTCAATGGTGAGCCCACGGTCCAGGTAGGCTTGTCTGCGCTTTTTCAGCTCTTCCTGTGGCAGCACCTCGTACCAGTGGGGCGAGCGATAGATTTCCGACGCCTTGTCGGTGATGAAGAGCATGCGCTCAGGCGTGATGCAGCTCTCGTCGTAGGGCACGCCCAGCGCCTCGCAATAGGCTCGCTGCGTCTCCTCGATAGTCATGCCGATGGGCATGCGGATGTCGATGTGCAACTTCTTGCGGGCTGAGTACTCCAGGTGCAGCAGGGCTCCATTCCAGATGGTGTTGCTGCAGTTCAGCTCCCGTGCCTTCTCTATCGCCTTATCCACATATTCCTTGTCGTCCACGTCGATGGTGGTCTGGAAGAGAAAGCTTTCGGGCACGGCGTTCTTCTGCGAGCGCCTGTTGTCTCGGAACTGGTAGTAGTGAGCGCAGCGGAAGGGCAACTGCTTCTTCAGTTCATCGTTACCCCCACGGATGGCAGCTACCAGGTCTGCCATCCAGGGATAAGCGATGGTCTTGTCGTAGACCGAGAGTGGCTGGGAGCTTACGCTCCCCTTATTGCCATTCTTGTACGGATTATATGCTATAATATGTTCCATCGTTCTTGAATGTTGAATGGTGAATTTAATGTTGAATGTTGAGTGTTGAATGTTGAATTTTATGTTGAATGTTGAATTGCCTAACGGTCGCAAGGGCGCTAGCCTAATTCAACATTCAACACTCAACATTCAACATTATCTTTGAATCCGGCAATCAGTTCCTTGTGCTCTACCTTGAGGTAGCGCAGCATGTCCTGCTTGTCCAGGTCACGGCTGAAGGTATAGTTCACCTGCACCGTGCGCTTGGTGGTGCGCACCACGGCATGCTTGGTCTTGAAGATTTCCTCGAAAAGCTTCTCGCCCGTACGCTCGTAAGGCTTGAAGTCGAACTCGTCGCCTCCCCTCTCGCCAGAGCATACCATTCTGCCCGGTATCACCTTAGGCTGTTCGCAGATAACCTCGGTATCGTTCCATGGCGCCTTGCGGAAGGCGATGGTACCGTTTTCCTCACTGATGATGGCTCCGTCCACCTTCTGGGCGTTGAGGAGCTGCTTCTTTGCTGCTTGTTTCATAATCGTTACAACTTGTTTAAAAGATGAATAATGCCCGCAACCAGACTTTACTTGTCTGATTACGGGTGCAAAGATAGGGCAAAAACACCTATGGGAAAAATAGGAAAAATAGGATTAATATTTGTCCCATAAAAAAAATCATCTATGGGCAAAGAAATCAGCCACTTTATCATCCATTTCTTGATTTTTCATGTCCTCACAATGATTGAAGACATTGTAGAACGATTTTATCGTAACTTCTTTTCGTATATGGCAATCATCGGTAAGAAATCGATAAATGGCATTGGCACTGACGATGTGCTGCGGTGCCAAGATACCCCTTCTTCTCCAATATCTGATAAACGCAAATATTGCGATATTCATTGGTGAAGACTTGCTCGCACTGGTAGACATAGAATTTAGGCCATTTAGGGTGAGAAATTCTATAAATAAAGAGGCTTGCTCGGCGGTCGTCTCTTCATCTTTTAAAGAAGATGCTTCATCAGACACAAAAAGGTATTCTTTTTTTCGGCCGATTCTGGTACCATTTTTCAATGGTTTTCTATTCCTTTGCTCCAGGTATTCATAATAGCCATCCAGAGTGGCGATATAGGCATCAAGCCTAGGAAGTTCAGCTTCAACCAAATGATTGTCTATTCTGTTAAAGGTCTCCAAGTATCGACGTACTACGAGCGCATCATGATAATCTCTTTCCTGCATGGCAACATCTACCAGTATGTGTGCGTGTATGCTCATATCCATAGGAGGGAACGCCTCAAATTGTAAGTATACTCAATATACTTGCTGTTGCCATCCAATTGAATGACCACGCAAAAAAGGCCGAATCGCCCATACTTCAGTATCAAGCGCACGAGCTTGATAATAAATCTCCCCATAATTCGAAATTTATAATAGTTAGTAATAGAGTTCTTTGTCGCTCATTCCTTAGTAGAGGACGTTAGAATTTGTTTGCGCTAACAATTTTGCTGGTACAAGCAAATGCCAGGAGAACTATAAGGGAATACACCCTTAGGGGACAGTTGGTCTCCGATTTCTTCATCTTTTACTTTCTTTTTTTTAGGTATTTATTTATAGATTAGAATTAGCCTCAAAATGAGTTCGCTAACACATAGTGAGGCGGAAAAACTCACTTATATTTACTTCATAAAAGCCAGCAAGTCCTTTCCCTTATGCATGAGGTTGAGAACCACTGCGGCTTGCATTCCGTAAATTTTCTTATATACCACATAGGCATGGAGGTGGTTCTATATTATCTGCCATATTTCTATCTTTATTTTTGAGGTCACAATTTGTGACTTTGAACATTACCATATTTAACAGCATTCAAAGGTAGTGCTTTGAGCCTTTAAGTCACTATTGCACAACCCCTTTTTTGAAAAGAACGTAAAATCAATAGTATTATTGCTGTGATTGTGTATTTTTAATCGCTTAACTCGTTGCAACGTACTCACGCCCCTTCTGCTCAACTGTTTACTTTAAAACATGCATTATATCATGTAATATAATATCACCATTATCCCATAGAATATAAAACCAATACCGCCATAGTAGCCCTTAAGAACTGAAGGATGAGGAATTGTTATTTTGAAATAAGTCCTATTAACAGGTCTCTTTTTCTGTTCCATATATGTATCAATAAATATTTCTATACCAAATAATATTGCACAAAATGCATGACAGATGTAATAAAAAAAACTTATCACACCTAAGAACAGTCCTATCAATGAAGCTATTCCATATATATATGTGGAAAAACTTTTTTTACTCCTATTTCTGTATAAATATATAAGTATCCATACACTACTCAAGAGCGTTATGCAATTAATAAATATTATGCACCATAGAGGTATCGTATCCATTATTTATTATCTTTTATATTATTATTTTTAGAGTCCTTTTCTTCTATTACCTTGTTGCACTCCTCAACAAAACCCACCGAAAGGAACATACTCAATATGCTGCACCACCTCGCCGTCCACATAGTCGTTGTTGTCCTCGCCATTGTACGGCACTGTGGGGCGTAGATATAGAATGTCTCAGCACCATTGCAATACTTCAAATATGTGCGCTGCTCAAACTTGTCGTAGCCAATCTTGCTCACATAATCGTAGCCGTATGACTTGTAGCCATGCACCTTTTCAAGCTGACCGCCGAGGTTGTAAGAATAGGTAATCTTCTCCTCGTCTGGATAAATCATCTCTAACCCGTAGTGCTTGGTTTTATATGGAAAAACTTTCAAAGATACAAGGGAAATATCCTCTGTTAAGCCCTGACGAATTTTAAGGCGGTTTATAGCCTTGTTTTGTTGATACTTTCATACGTCTTTATTTTATGTTTTATCTAAAGAACGATAGACATTTGATTTTATTGCATAGAATTGTTCTAATATGCTATTCATGAACTGTTTTATCCATCGAACATGAAACCTTAAGATTTCCTCAAACCATTTCAGGTTGACTATAAACTATCATAAAATGAGGGTATGCAAACTCATTTTTATTTTAGCTTTTACAACTTAATCATCATAATAACTTAATGGTCTGTCAACGCAATTGCAACTTTACACACTACGCTTAACTATAAAATAATCAGTTACACTTTTGTCTATATCCCAGAAAGAAATGCCCATTTTTTTCAAATAATGCAAAAGGATTTCTTTGTTGAGACGTTCTCGAATTTTTCTGTTTTTGTAAAATTCGATTTCTTCAATGCTATTAATTGGTCCCTTTGCATAAAATTGCCATCTGTCTTCTTTGTAGTTCAGCACATCTCTAGTTATTCCTTGTTTTGAAGAATGATGAAACAGAAAAAAAGGAGAGGCATTATCATTGGAAAGGGCAAATTGGTAGAAACTACAATGCAATTTCAACCGAAGTACATTACACAATGTTATTCTTCCATCACCTGAATTTGAAATGAAGAATATCTTATTAGGATAATGTGAAACTTGCCAACAACAAAATACATCATCATGTTTTCCTCCATAAGAAGGGTCTATGAATTCTGATATAATAAAAGGAGTCTTGATAAAATTAGCTTTCCCTTTTTGGAAATCTTGAATAAACACTTCTCTGACAGCTTCTTTCATAGCTGTCAGAGAATCTATTTCAAATAAGGAAAAATTCATAAAATTAAAATTATTTTCCATGTCCTACTTTATTATAAGTCGTGATATATTACTTGATTATTTATTCAAAAATTCTAAACAAACCATATATTATAGACCCAAAACCAACAAAATATCCTTTAAGATAATCAATATAGCTTATTGTAAAACTCGGTGGGTAATTACGCCTGTCTTTGTATGTGATATTTAGGAATGTAATACCAAAGGATAGTGCACAAATACTATCATATCTTTTAAATAAGATGGTTGTTATTCCTAAGCATATCATCAAAATTGAAAAAATCAAGTAAGTGCCATTTTTTATGGCACTTACCGACTTTTTGTGCTTAATAACAGAAAACATTATTGCAATTCCTGTTATAGACGCTAATATTCCCCAAAGACAAATATAGTTCATATTGTTTTGCTTTTATGTTATAACTAAAGAACGACTGGATATTGAATTTATTGCATTGAATTGCAGTATTAATCAGAAAACGAACAATGATATGTCTATCAATGCTTTTCCATTGTCTCCAAATCCGTGGATAAACAATAATCCACGGATTTCTATTCTTTGTCAATTCAATGAA
>ERZ1035025.363-NODE-363-length-32050-cov-73.324676_pt1 | contig 32050 bp, 29 predicted proteins | sample MGYA00520619_ERZ1035025 | MGnify/ENA primary metagenome ERZ1035025 (study PRJEB33766, sample SAMN09781742) | gut metagenome | biome: gut microbiome | host: Homo sapiens | place: Madagascar | study: EMG produced TPA metagenomics assembly of the PRJNA485056 data...
GAGCACAACCTTGCCAAGGTTGGGGTCGCGGGTCCGAGTCCCGTTTTCCGCTCTATTTTATTTGAAAATAGAGAAACATACCTATTATGAATTTATATTTAAGATATTTCGATCAAGAGACATTAGTAAATAATGTCGATGAAGCAATAGATTTTTTGAAAGGTATCCCGGAAATTGGTATGGATGCTGAGCTAGAGGCAGATATTAGAGATTACGCCGCTAGCGATGTTTGCTATCCTAAACGTTATAAAGTTCGTCCTCGTATTTATTTCATAGTTATCAAGACGGCTGCTGCTACGATGCAGGATTTCAAGGATAAGAAGGCCTTGCGTTCGTCTGCACCTGCAGAACGTCAGGAGAATCCTGTGATGCTGAATCTTACACAGGAGTTGGCTGGCTGGTATGAGGGATCTTTGGATTTCAAGCGTGTTGTGATGGTGCCTGCTACGGGAAAGTTTGAATACCGAGATACTCACTTCGTGGCTCATGTCAAGGCTATGTCGGGGTTGGATTGCTACACTCGTATTGTAGAGCACTTGAAGGAGAGAGTTGACTCTCGTAGTCAGTTCCCTTCAGCTAAGGGTAAGAATTTCCATTTCCGCTATCTGGGAATGTGGAAGTAAAAAGATAATTATTAGAAAACTATGAATAAGGTAATGTTGATTGGTAATGTGGGCAAGGAACCTGTTGTGCATTATTATGATGCAGATCAGGCGGTAGCTCAAGTGTCTTTTGCGACAACGGAGAAAGGTTACACCCTGGCTAATGGTATGCAAGTACCAGATCATACCGATTGGCATAACCTCGTGTTCTTCCGTGGTCTTGCAAAGGTGGTGGAGAAGTATGTACACAAGGGCGACCGACTCTATGTGGAAGGCCGGATCCGCTATCGACTCTATGATGACAAGCAGGGTAAGCGACATAATATCACAGAGATATACGTTGATAATATGGAAATGCTGACCTCGCGGGCGGGAGCTTCTGCTCCAACTTCAGCTCCTGCTTCTTCAACCCCATCTTCTGCAGAGACTACTGAGAACAAAGATTTACCATTTTAAATTTTAAGCTCAGAAATTGGATATATCGACCATAACGGATGCTTTTAGTGATGTGCTGCTCTTGCAGCCATCTACTGGTGTTTTTGTAGCTGCTATATTGGCAGCTATCCTGCTTGGTATGTCAGCTTTTGCCAGTGGTTCCGAAATCGCTTTTTTTAGTTTATCACCAGCGGATATTGCGGAACTGGAGGACGAAAAAACTGACTGTGACAAGAAAATTCAGATGTTGCGTGAGGATTCAGAACGTACATTGGCTACCATACTGATAACCAATAACTTTGTGAATGTCACCATTATCATGCTCCTCAACTATGTTTTTGCCGGAATCGTGGAGTTTGGTCCTAAAGCCTATTGGCTTCAGTTCCTTATCATCACGGTAATCCTTACATTCTTGCTTTTGCTCTTCGGAGAGATTATGCCTAAGGTTTATGCCCGACAGGATCCTCTCAAGTTTTGCCGTAGATGTGTGGGCGGCATTATGTTTGCACGCAAGGTGTTCTGGGCATTGGAGAATGTACTGCTGAAGAGTGGAATCGTTGCTGAAAAGATTATACAGAAAGAGAACCATGTCCTGAGTGTGGATGATTTGGAACAGGCTCTGGAACTCACCGACAAGGAAGATATCAAGGACGAACAGAATATGCTGAAGGGTATCATCCGATTTGGTGATGAAACAGCCAAGGAGGTGATGACCACCCGTCAGAACATCGTTGACCTGGATATTCGCAGCACCTATCCTGAGGTGTTGAAGTGTATTGTAGAGAACAACTACAGTCGTATTCCGGTATATCAGGATAATACGGATAATATTCGTGGTGTATTGTATATCAAAGACTTATTACCACATCTTTCCAAGGCATCCAACTTCCGTTGGCAGAGTCTGATCCGTCCTCCTTACTTCGTTCCTGAAACTAAGAAGATAGATGATCTGCTTCGCGAGTTCCAGGAGAATAAGGTTCATATCGCCATTGTGGTAGATGAATTTGGCGGTACTTCCGGTATCGTAACCCTGGAGGATATTCTGGAGGAAATCGTTGGCGAGATCAATGATGAATATGATGAGGAGGAGAAGTTCTATTCGAAATTAAATTATAATACATTTATCTTCGAAGGTAAGACCTTGCTTTCAGACTTCTGCAAGATTCTGAATGTAGATGATGAAGAGTTTGAGGAGGTAGAGGGTGATGCTGATTCCCTGGCAGGTCTGCTCTTGGAAATCAAGGGCGATTTCCCAAGCATGCACGAGAAGATAGATTATAAGAACTATACTTTCGAGGTGATGAATATCGAGGAGCGCCGCATCAGCAAGATCAAGGTGACGGTACATCCGGTAAGAAATGAAGAGGAGAATTCCTCCAAGTAGTTCATCCTCCTTATATTTGTAATTTTTTGATTATATAGTATGGCAGTTGTCAATATACGAGAAGTTTATCCGGGAGTGAGCCTGGGCTTATGGCAGATGGATGAGACTGTAGAACAGTTGTTTGAAGCATATCCTCTTCTGCAGGCTTACCGTTCCCAGATGGAAGAGAAATATAAGAACGATGGCAGGAAACTGGAGTTTCTTGCCATTCGTGCATTAATGTATGAGATGCTCAAGACGAACGGGGCTTCCAAGGGCTTGCTTTCTCATGCAGGTGACATTACTCACAACGAGGCTGGAAAGCCATTGTTCCGTGGTTATCATATCAGCGTTTCGCATACCAAGGGTTATGCTGCGCTTATCCTTTCCAAAAATCAGGAAGTGGCGGTGGATATCGAATACTTCAGCGATAGGGTAGAGCGCATCGCATCCAAATTCCTGCGCAAGGATGAGAAGGCGGAAGATCTGGATGCCAAATTGGTGCATTGGTGTGCCAAGGAAACGGTCTTCAAGTTATTCTCTGAAGAAAAACTGATGTTTGAGGATATGCGGGTAAAGCCGTTTGATACGATGGCAGACTGGTCGTGTGATGTGGAGAATCTCAAGAGCAGAAAGATGGCGCATGTAGATTTCGAGTTAACCATGGAATTTGTATTGACTTATGCTGCGCTGTAATATCCTTTCCATCTTTCTGGCATTCAGGCTGTTGGCTGGGGCACAGGATTGGAAAGTAGTGAGAGAGAATCCTCAGAAAGCTTTTCCGAAAACCGTGGCTGCGGGCAACTACAGTGGCATTGCTCATCTGCATGATGATATCTATGCGGTGGTAAGCGACAAGTCGGATAGTGCCCTGTATTTCAACTTCCGAATTCAGGTGAATCCCAAGACTGGCGAACTGGAACAGGTAGAGAACCTTGGGTTTACCGAGAGAACAGATGGAACGCTGAACGACGGCAAGCCTTGGCTGGCGCAGGAGAAAGGCTTTGACCATGAAGCCATCGTGAAGGTTTCTGATTCTACCTTGGTGATAGCAAGCGAAGGATATTGCCGTTTAAAGGAGTTTCCTATTCTGCCTACTTCGGCAGATGCTGCCAAGGTTGGCTATCCGCAGAACCTTTGGGAAAGCAGATGGCCTTCTTCTGATTTTTATCCTAATTATAATTTTGAGTCTCTGGCTTTTGATTCCGTCCATCAGTATCTTTGGACAATACCTGAGAGCACGCTTCGCAAGGACGGACAGCCTGCTACTCCTCAAAACGGATTGACTAACCAGCTTCGTTTGATGAGGCTTGATTGGGGAAAGATGAAGGAAGATAGTAACAAGGAAGAGTATAGCGAGCAAGTGAGTAGCAAGAAAGACTCTCGTTATATGATGACCTATGCCTATCAGATGGATCAACCTTCTACCCATAAGAAAGCAGATATCTATGTGATGGGTGTGAGTGAACTTTGCGCCTTGCCCGATGGTCAGCTTCTGGTTCTGGAGCGTGAGGCTTTTATTCCGAAGATCAAGATTGGTGCTTTCTGCAAGTGCAAACTCTATCTGATCAATCCTTTGAATTCTGAGGAGTTTTCTATGAAAGAGAAGTTTTCATCAGATACTCCTTTCTTGAAAAAGAGATTGCTCACGGAATGGAAAACCGGCTTGTCTCTTTCCAAGCGTTCCTTTGCCAATTACGAAGGTATGTGTCTGGGACCCAAGCTGGAAAATGGTTCCCAGGTTGTCATCCTGCTGTCTGATTCGCAGGATCAATACGCTGGAGTATTGAAAGACTGGTTCAAGACGATTGTCATCAGAAAGGAATAAAGTTGTTATGTTGTAATCTTCAATCTCGTCCATAACCATCTAGGAATGAGTCGCCAGAGGAAGACGAGGATATCATATCTCCAGTCTATTACCTTGACTTCCTTTCCGTTTTCGATGGCACTTACGATATGTTTCGCCACGTCTTCCGGTTTGAGTTGCAGCGGATAGCTGCTGCCTGCGATAAGGTCGGTCTTTACGAAGCCTGGTCGGATATCTGTGATGGCGATAGGGAGATGGCGCATCCGTGCCTGCTGCGACAGGCATTCCAAATAATGGTTCTGGAATCGCTTGGTGGCAGAGTAGGCAGGGGCAGCACCGAGACCTTTGGTTCCTGCGATGGAAGTGATGCAGGCGATGCGGAAATTCTGATAGGCATGGTTTGCCTTCTTCTTACTTTCAGAAACAGAAAGCTCACTCTTATTGGTTGGAGTAGAAGACTGGGCGGCAAACCAGTTGAATGCCGTATCCACCATTCTCGTGAATCCCAAGCCGTTGGTTTCTAGGGTCTTCATTTCCTTTTCTATATCCAGCGAGTTGTTCTGCCAGCCAATGCCGGAACTGTGGAAGTAGAGATCCATGCCTCCCAACTTATCGATGAGTTCCTGAAGTTGGGCAGGAGCATCGGGAGAAGTCACGTCTATTTGCTGATAGCAGGTAATGCCGCTCTGCGAAATCAGAGCCTGCAATCTTTCGATTCTTCTTCCGGCGATTCCTACCTGCCATCCTTTTGCAGCAAGCAGTTTTGCCACTTCCATTCCGATGCCCGATGTGGCACCCATTACAATTGCTTTCTTTGCCATATAGTCCTATTTTATATAAGGTGAAGTCTTGATATTCCTATTTTATAAAGGTGAAGTTTTGTCTAACTCTATCTAAATATCTAAATCACGTTTACTCTTCAGCAGGTCTTCCGCCTTCTTCACGCTTCCTGCTTTCAGAATCAGTTGCTTTACTTCTTCGTAATCCGTATATTCCAGATTGCGTTCCATGAAGATGCGGCAGGCGCGGTCGATGAGTTTATGATTGATAAGCTTGGCGTTCACCATCTTGTTGCCTTCCACTCGTCCTTGGCGAATCTGGAGAGAAGTACTGATCATATCCAGAATCATCTTCTGCGATGAACCGGCTTTCATGCGGGTACTTCCCGTTACGAATTCCGGTCCCGTGATGACTTCTACGGGATAATCGGCAGCCTGGGCGATGGGAGCGTGGGGATTGTTCACGATGCATCCCGTAGGAATGCCTGCCTCTTTGCAATGTTTCAGGATGGCGAGTACGAAAGGGGTGGTGCCGCTTGCCGAGAAGCCCAGCACGAAATCTTGCCTTGAGATATGCTTGTCGCAGAGCTGATGCCAGCCATTCTCCAGGTCGTCTTCTCTTGATTCCCTGGTTTGTGTAAGGCAGCCGATGCCTCCGGGGAAGATGGCTTGTATCTGTGAACCGTCGATGCCATAGGTGTTCTGCACTTCGATGGTATCGAGCGTAGCAAGTCTTCCGCCCGTTCCGCAACCGGCATAGAAGAGTCTTCCGCCCTTCTTCAGCTGCCCTTCGATGGCGGAAATCAGTTGGTTAATGGCAGGCAATGCTTGTTCTATTGCCACAGCCACCTTCTTGTTTTCTGCATTGATATGAGCGGTGAGTTCATCCACGCTCATCTTTTCCAGATGCTCGTAGAGTGAGCTTTGCTCAGTTATTCTTTTATCTACTTTGTTTGACATATTACCAGAATCTTTAGATTGTAGAATGTCTTGGAGTATCCTATGTATAATTGCTGATCATATTTTATAGCCATCGTTCTCTTCTTTCTGTTTAGCGATACAAAGGTAATCTTTTATTCTTAAACTACCAAATAAAAATGGCACTAATATGGATGAGTGGTGGGTGCAAAGGTACTACTTTTTTGAATCCACCCAATTTTAGGGGGATAAATTTGCTGAAAATTTTTAAGGTAGATAATAAATCTCCTTTCACGGAATGCGGATTGTGTTGAAAATGAGAGAGTTAAGTGTGAAAGGAAAAACTTCTTTATTTTGAGATGATAATTGATGGCTAAGCTTAAATTTGGCGATGTGCCTTGCTTTTTATGAGTATGGTATAGGTGGGGCAAGGATCTGGTATAGTCAATAATAGATGTTTTGATAATGAATAATGAGCGTCTTGATAGTGAATAGCAGGTATTTTGATAATGAATAGTGGGTGTCTTTGTTATGAATGTTGGGATGAAGCATAGTAACTAGAAGGATGAGGGATAGATATTGGCAGGCGAAAAGAGGCGATTTATCGGCTGGATGACTAAGGTCGTCTATATGGATGACTCGGGTCATCTATATGGCTCACTCCCGTCATCTATATGGATGACCCGGGTCATCCGATACAAAGAAGCCTTTTCTATTCCTTTTGTGATAGTTGCTTTCTCCTTTAGACTAAGTTGCCTTCTCCTTATATTAATAGTCCTTTCTGCTGATTATTATTGTTGTTTCAGCTCAAGGTAAATGGTGCGGTGGTAAGCGCAGTTGGTTCTTTTGTCGTTTCCCATGATAGCCGTAGTACTATTGGGGTGTTGAATTCTCCTTTCATACTTAAGTGGTTGATTATTAGCATACTCTGATGTTTGTGAAAGGAGAATGAAATTTTAATTGCTGTTTTTGAGAAGCTATTTCTGAAGGTGACTTTGTGTTGAATCGGCTCAAAATACCATTGTATATTCAAGTTTTGCAAGTTCAGAAGTTAAAGAAGTTATCGCTCGTTGCGGTCGCTAAGGAGTTAAGACAATAGTCTTTTTGGCGTAGTTTTTTGTTTGCAGGCATCTATCTATAGAAGAAAAAAGCATGATTTAATAGAAGTTTTTCGATGAAAGGTGCGCTCGTTTCAATAATTTGTTGTATCTTTGCAAATGGATTTGGCTACTGCCATTTCCAAGACATCGTTGGTAAACAAAAGCATTCGCTATTATTTCGCGTTCAGCCAAAAGCCTCGGAAACTTATTGGAAATAACGTAACAAGGAATAATTGTGATAAGGCATTCGGTATGGGGTGCCTTAATCAACCGTATATTTAGCAATGCATCTACGCCATAGGCGTGGTGCATTCTTATGGGTTGATTGAGGTTTCCATTCCGAGGCTGCCTCATAGCTGAACGCAATAAGAGCATCACGCCCTTTTTGCGTCTTGGCGTGATTGATAGTTAGTGCTTGTAACTCATTAATTATCAATTAAAATATTATGGCAAAAAGAACCATAGATAAAGCTAAGGCAGCTAAAAAAGATGAATTCTACACGCAGCTAGAAGACATCAATAATGAACTCCGTCATTACCGTGAACATTTTCGTGGTAAGACAGTATTATGCAATTGTGATGATCCTCGTGTAAGTAACTTTTTTACTTATTTCGCATACAACTTTGAGTTTCTTGGTTTGAAGAAACTTATCACTACTTGCTATAAAAATCAAGATATGGATTTGTTCAGTATGAATAAAAGTGAGCAAGCAGTATATCTTGTTTATGAAGGTGACAAAAATGGAAATCATATTCCTGATGCGGAAGAAATTGGAGTGAAGCCATTAAAGGGTGATGGTGATTTCCGCAGTAAAGAGTGTATTGAACTTCTGAAAGAAGCAGATATTGTAGTAACTAATCCCCCTTTTTCTTTGTTTCGTGAGTATGTGGCTCAATTGATGGAATATGATAAGAAATTCTTGATTATAGGGAATAAAAATGCTCTTACTTATAAAGAGATTTTTCCATTGATCCAAGAAAATAAACTATGGACTGGGTATAGGGGCTTTTCTGGTGGAATGTGGTTTAAAGCTAATTATGAAGGTAAAACGGAAAAAATTATCCATGGTGAAAAGATAATAAATGTCCCTTCTATTTGGTATACAAATTTAGATATTCAAAAACGTCATGAAGATTTAATCCTCTATAAGACATATTCGCCTAACGCTTACCCGAAATACATCAATTATGATGCTATTGAGGTGTCAAAGACAGAACTGATACCATATGATTATGATGGAGTTATGGGAGTGCCTATTACTTTTATGGATAAGTATAATCCTGAACAGTTCGAAATTATAGGCATAGGTAATGGAGGTGAATTGGGGGTAGAGTGTGGTGTAAGTGCTAACCTTACTGTCGAACAATGTGCAGCTTTATTTCGTGAAGATAAAAGTTTTCGCAAAGGTAAGTTGTGCTATCGCAATGAAACAGGAAAATTAGTTGGTTGTTATGCCAGAATATTAATCAAGAAAAAATAAGAGTCAATTATGGATATAAAACCAAAACAAATAGCAGTTCGTGACCTTATAGCAGGTTATACGAATGATCCCAATCATGGTGTTTATGGTTATCATGGTAAGTTGAATATTCGCCCACCTTATCAGCGTGAGTTTCGTTATGAACTCAAACAACAGCAAGCTGTGATAGAGACAATCCTCAAAGGATACCCTCTTAATATCATGTATTGGAGTGTTGTGGATGATGGAAGTTATGAAATGATAGATGGTCAGCAACGTACTCTGTCCATTTGCGAATATTATCTACATGGTTTCAATATCGTTGATAAAGACCGTCCAGTTCTTTACTTTGACAATCTTACGGAAAAAGAGAAAAAGGATTTTCTTGACTATGAATTGACTGTATATTTCTGTACTGGCACAGACAAGGAAAAACTTGATTGGTTTCGTGTGATTAATATAGCTGGAGAACGTTTGCTTGACCAAGAGTTGCGTAATGCAGTGTATGTTGGTCCTTTTGTAACAGATGCTCGTCGCTATTTCAGTAAAAATGGTTGTGCGGCTTATAAGGTCGGTGGTGATTATATGACTGGCAAACTGGAGGAACAAGCGTATCTTGAGACAATACTAAAATGGGCAGCTCGTCATGATGGAATACAAGATTCAGCCCCAATTGATAAGTATATGGCGATTCATCAATACGATCCAAACGCCAATCAGCTTTGGGCTTATTATATGCAGGTGATCACTTGGGTGAAAACAACTTTCAAGAAATACCGAAAAGAAATGAAAGGCTTAGACTGGGGGGCTATGTTTGATGAGTTTGGAAGCAACATCTATGATACGGAGCAACTAGAGTCCGAAATTCATCGCCTGATGGAAGATGATGAAATCATGAAGAAGTCTGGCATCTATAGATATGTGCTGAGTGGAGATTTGCGCGATTTAAGTTTCCGTACTTTTGATAAGAAACAGAAACGTGAGGCTTATGAGCGACAAAAAGGAGTCTGTGCCCATTGTGGTAAACCTTTTAAGTTAGAAGAAATGGAAGCAGACCACATTACGCCATGGTGTGAAGGTGGAACGACTGTTGCCGAGAATTGTCAGATGCTTTGCCGTACTTGTAATAGAATAAAAGGAGGAAAATAAATGATGGATTTGAGCTTTTATAACGATGGACATAAAGTGGGGCATCTGAACAACTCATCGCAACGATAGTACTTACAAGCAATAGCGATAGTACTTACAAGGCGCAAAGACGTTACTGAGAGGTCGCCATGATAGTACTGACGATGCGTAAAGCGGCTTGTACCGCTTATTGCCTCACTATGGCACAACATTGCCCCTTACCAGGGCAATAACCTGCCATTGCCAGGCACAAAACGATACGTCGGGAGCTGGTAAAACAACCACTCGCTTTTTTACTCTTCACTCTTCACCAAATCGGCTGAAACCCCGATAAACACTGGGGTTGCGAGATGTGAAGAGTGGAGAAGACTCTTAACCCTTGCAAGTTTTTAAGTTACAGATACTTATGCTCTTCCGGTGAAGAGTGTTTTTGAAAGTGGCTTACTATTGCGACGGATTGCGAAGATACGGTTTTATTTATGGATATACAAATGTTTGGGGCTATAAATTTATACGTAGCCACACACTTTTGCTGGTGATCCGAAAAAGATCTGTTAGTATCAATTAGCACCTAGTCAATAACTTTAATTTAGTTTAAAATCAGAAAAAAACTCTCCTCTGATATAATAATACAGACGATAAAACGTTTTTTTGTTAGAACAATAAATATTGATCAATTATGAAAACAATTAGATTTTTTGTTGGATTAGCATTCGTTCTGTTTGCATCCTTCTTTGTGGTATCCTGCAATGATGATTCCGAGGAAACATTTGAACAGCAATGGGCTTCGGTATTGGATAATCATGGAAGCAACTACGACTTTAGTGATGGTGGAAAATGTTTTGGTGATGGTGGCGGCATCAGCAAAGAAAACTTTGACAAAATGTTTGTTGGTCATGGCTGGAAGCACTATGGCACATGGGAAATAGACAAGTATGGAAAAAGGTTGCCTCTCGAATATTATCACAATACGATTGGTGCCTCTCCAGATAATTACTATTTTGATAGCAATACTAAATTAACAATTTATCATCGTTCAGCTCTTGCTAAGAACGATATGAAAAAGAAAGAAGTAACATATTCTTTTAATAATAATTACAACGGAACGCAACACACAGTCCTGTTGCTTGACAATGAAGAATACATTCAGATAACAGGCTGGACAATGGGTACTCAACCCTCTTTCTGTATGGTTCATCCTTTGGGAGTAAAATCCAATGGTGAAACCGTCTATGGTGTTTCCATCTATTTGCAAATGACAGATTCTGAATTAAAAATAATGCAGGAGGCTGTAAAATAGAAAAATGTTAGAATTAATCTCTTTCCTGCAATGATGCAATATTCAGAATAGCTTATGAATAAAGAAAAAGACGATTTCTTCCTCCATTCCAACGAGGTGAATCATATCAACAGAGAAGATTACGAGAAGATAGAATTATTGGTGAATGCGGCAAAAGCTTTTGCCCGCAGCACCTACCAGTGCGTCTATATCATCGACTATTTTCATCAGGACTTCATCTATGCATCAGACAACCTCGCTTATCTCTGCGGATTGGAACCCGAGCAATTGATGGAGGCTGGCTATCAGATGTATATAGACCATGTTCCGGATGCTGACCTGCAGATGCTGCTCGAAGTGAATAAGAAAGGTTTTGATCTTTTCAATGAATTGCCTGTGGGCGACCGTCTGGACTATACCATCTCGTACGACTTTCATCTTACCAATGGTAAGCATAGCCGATTGATTCATCATCACCTCACTCCGATACTTCTTTCTGATGATGGAAGAATCTGGCTTGCCCTCTGCACCGTATCATTGGCAGCAACCGATGAACCGGGACATATCATCATGCAGAAGAATGGTGAGCGTAGCTATTTTGAATATTCCACCTCGCGCCACAAGTGGGAAAAGAAAGAAGGCATAACCTTGAGCGAGACTGAGAGAGATGTTTTGAGATTGTCTGCCCAAGGTTACACGATGAATGATATTGCCGACCGACTATGCAAATCGGTTGACACTATAAAGGCTTGCAAGCGCAACCTTTTCGCCAAGCTTGGCGTGAAGAATATTGCCGAGGCACTGTTTCATGCCACGAACTATCAGATGATATAATCGCAATCATATCTCTTCCAACAATGGCGAGAGATAGAACTTGGGGAAGTATTTCACCTCCTTGCCTTCCGCAAGGTTCGCGAGAATGTTGGCACAGTAGCCGGCGGCAATATATGCCCCGATGCCCAGTTGCGGGAAAGACTCCTCAGAATAGTGCCTGATGGCTTCATCCACCCAAGGCACAGGCATCTGCCAGAACATACCGTACTGCGAGATATACTTGCCCAGTGAGCAACGGAAATCATCCGTTCCTTTTTTCACTACTTCGCTGAATGGATAGCCTTTCGGTTTCTCTACAGCGAGAAAGGCAGCCTTGCCAAGATTGACGGCATGGATAACGGGGGTGCCCTGCTCCTTGCATTTCTCATCGAAAGCAAACGAGGCTTCATTGTCATGTAAGGTTGCATTCACCGCATACCGGATGCCCGACAAGTCGCATGCATCCACATCTTCCATCGTCAGTGTATCCTTTTCTATGCGATAGATTTGAAATCTATCTTCCTGCCGAGGGCTTTTATGGAAGTCATGGCGCAAGGCACAGGAAGCTATCAAGCTTCCCATGTCTGCGCCACTAATCAACAATTTTATTGGGTTGTTCATTTATAGAGAGATTTATTGTCATTACACCATTGCTGGATTCAGCAGATAGACAGATTACATTCTGTTCTTCTGACTTTCTCCAGCACCCGTACCCTTATATTTGCTTCTTGTAGTGTTGAACTTATATCGTACAGTAAGCGACACTTTGCTTGTTGACAGTCCATCATACACCATTTCCTTTATTTTGCCAAAATGAGCAATCATGTGGCTATCGTTTGTCCCGAACAAATCATAGATGAAGAGCTGAAACGACAAATGGTCTTTCAAGAAAGCCTTATATGCGGAAACATTCGTGCATAACATTGGCTTGTACAGATACTGATTCTCTTCATGGCCTTTTGTGATATACGACATCATCAACGTAAACATTCCTAATTTGGTGTTGAGGGTGTTGTCAAAACGGAATGAAGCCATTGGCTTGTTGAGCGATTTCCCATCGTGCGTCTCCATATCAAACCATTGCTTGTCAACGGATGCTGTAAGCGAAGGATACCAGATGCCAAACGAAGGGCGCAAGTTGATGGATGCAGCTACGTCATTATACGAATTCCCATTTACTGGCTTCATCAAGCCTATTGCTGGATTATCCTTATAAGTCTCCACTGTTGACATAATTGGATGTGAAGTATGACTGTAGGTCATGTCGAATGTCAACCATTTGTAAGCCAACTCGTAGTTGAGATTTCTGCTTATCTGAGATACCAGAAATGGATTTCCCGTTTCATACGTGTATCGGTTATCATACTGAATGCCACTGCGCAAATTATGATAGGAAGGACGATTAATGTCGGCTGCATAGCTCAGCTGCATCTGTACCTTGCCCACAGGCATCGATAAGCTGAGCGATGGGAACCAATTGCCATACGACTTGCTTTGCCCAGGCACATACTTGCCATATTCATAGTAATTGAAGTCGATGTACTCGTATCTCAGTCCTGCCTCCAAACTCAGATTACCGAAATCTCTTGAATAGGTCAAGAATGAAGATGTCATACTTTCTGTAATACGGCTGTCGTCATCCGATACCAAGTTGGTTGGCACCACTTGATACTTTGAGGTACGATGGGTGTTGGAATATTCACCACCCAAAGACAAATTACCTCCTGATAATGGGTAAGAAAGCACCAGTTTGGAAGCGAGCAGATGATAGTCCTTGTTAGTCAAGCTATGAGCCGTTTGGCTTTGTGCATTCATCCCCACTTCCTGGTATTGCTCTTTGGTAACATCGTTCTGATATTCCTTCGACCATAGCCAGTCGGTATTGAAGTCGATGCCGAGTTTGCCAATCTTTCCCACATAGTAAATGTTGCTTGAAAGATTATTCTTCTGCCAAAAGAAATCAGCATGACTATCAGAACTTTCAGACAAATCTCCGTCTTGCAATATCAAAGAACTCATATCGCCGTTCCATGTTTGTTTTGGATTTCTTAGAAAACCAAAGTTGGCTCCTATCGAGTTGTTGGCATCCAACTGGTAGCTGGCATTCAAGCGGAAGTTCATGGCTTCGAGAATACCTACTTGTCTGATCTCACTCTTCTGGTTCCAAGTCTTGTCAAGATAAGTCTTCTGCTGTAAGTCTTTATTGTCTGGCTGGTATTGTCTTGCTCCAAAAGCGTATGCGCCCAGCTCTAAGCCATTCTTGCGATAGTTCATATTCAGCCTGCCATATCCTCCAATGTTCTTTTTCTCGTCGTACGATCCTTCTGTTGTAGCGTCAAATCCGAAGCCCTCGCCTTGTATCTTCTTCGTTGTGATACGGATGACCGCCTTGGTGCTGGCTGCGTAACGAGCACCAGGGTTAGTGATGACTTCCACCGACTTGATGTTATCTGAATGCAAACGGTCCAGCTCGCTCTTGTCTCTCATCTGTCGTCCATTGATATAGATAACAGGCTCACCGCGTCCGAATACCTTGATGCTGCCATTCTGGGCAGAAACGTTAGGGATGCGGTCGAGCAGGTTCTCCATTGTTCCTGCCTTCTCAAGTACGGATCCGACAACGGTTGTCGTCATTCCGCCATTCTTCAGGATAGTCTTAGGCAGGGAAGACTTCACGACAACTTCGCCGAGCATCTTGCTGTCTTCTTCCATCTTGATAATGCCCACATTCTCGCCTGTGCAATCCTTGCAGATAGTCTTATAACCTACGGATGTCACCTTGATGATTCCGCCGTTGCAGGAAGAGTCGATGGCAAAGCTGCCATCCTCTCCACTCACTGCGCCCTTGATGAAAGCCGAGTCTGTTCTATTCAATAATACTACATTGGCAAACGCCAAAGGTTCTCCCTTGGTATTCATCACCTTGCCGGTGATATTCTGCGCCATCATCGGAGTCATAGCCGAGAGGCACAACGCTGTGGTAAAAATTACTTTTTCCTTCATATTGCTACAGTTTTGCTTGTTTTTTTATTTTTCTGTTACAAAAGTATAGTTTTATAGGAAAAAGCCTTTGACACAAAAGTGTATTTCTCAAGAGTGCGGCTTAAGAATTACACTTTTGTGTATAAAAAGAAAGGATAAATAGCGTTTGGTGATAGGGGATAAATATTGAAGTTGATGCCTACCTTGGTTATTGGCTTGCCGCTTAGCACAAATCAATATGCTCCCAATACTCTCCAGTCGTCTATGAGTTTGAACAGTCGGGGCATGGCTGGCTTGTAACTGTCGGGATAGGTGAGGGAATAGACGAAGAGTATTCTGCCACTCTTGATGAATTTATCATAATGACTGTAGCCATCTACTCTTACTCCGTTTTCATAGACAGGACCGGAGAGGATGAATGCCTTATTCGATGCCTGCATCGTCCGCTCCGAATGAAGCTTCTGGGCTAGAGAATCGGCACAAGCCTGAAGGGTGTTGCTATAGTTGGGGGTAACGTAACTCTCCAGGATGATGTTGGCATGGTTGGTGAATGAGAAGCGGGCATAACCCTGGTATCCCGATACCGAAGTATCCTCCTGCTGGAAGAAGCAAGGATATTTGACAACGTAGCCGAAGTCTGGATCATTGTATTCCTTCATGGGCGCCATCTCTACCTTGGTCTTGAAATCCGCCATCGGTGTTTGCTGCTCTTTCGTAACCTCATGTTGATAGTTGATGATGAAGTTTATCATCATCAGCAAGACAACTGCTATCAAAAAAATCTTCTTCATATCTTTGCTTCTTTTGTATTTTAGCAGCAAAGGTATGAAGAAGATGGGAAACAGCCAAATAACAAGTATGACATTTGACTGACATTTCTGAACTTATCTGATTATCAGTCGGTAAGACTTGCCTCTTTCCGACTCAATCATGAGGTTGCTATTCTGCTCAATCACCGGTTTGATACGGCGAATCAAGGTATAGAGCGTTTCGCTGGCATCCGGTTTCTTTGGCCAAAGAGCATCACAAATCTCCTGTTTGGAGAGTTGATGATGCGTATTGTTGAAGAAGAGTTGCATCAGCTGGTGCTGCATCGGAGTAAACTTGATGGCTTGTCCGTTTTCCTGATTGTAGAAAGAATCCTCGTCTTGAGAATAGCACATGGTGCCGAACATATCAGCCTCATGATTCCAGGGTTGTTTTCTGCGATGATAGTATAGCGATGCAATTGCCCAAATCATAGCCATGAGGGTAAGCGTCAAAGATGTCCGCTGGTTGCTCATACTCAAAACATCTGCCATCGAACAGTTAGCATAACTTTGGATAGAATGATCGTTGAGAAGCATCTCTTTGCTGCTGAGCAGGTTGGCGCTATTTACCAACTGGGAATTGTTCTGGCCTCTTCTTCTGTCTTCCATCACATAGCAGAGATTACTGGTCGACTTCAGCAGGTCGATGCTGAGATGTGAGCGGTAGCTCTGGATGGTATCAGGCGTAATCCATTGATATTTATTTTCCTGAAGAGTCAGAGCCAAAGCTTTGTTCATATCTTGTACAATGGCATACTGTGCCTTGCGGTAGTTACTCACGCTGGAGAATGCCGCAGACATCACAAGGATGGCGAAGATGAGGATGGAATGATATGCTTTCAGTTTCATATTATCTATTCTGTTTAAATGATATACTGTTTAAAGATTCAAATGCAAAAGTACAGAAATTCTATGAAAGATGGTATAAAACTAGATATAATATTCGTTAATTGATAAATGTCAGACTCATGTCAGCCATATTATTCGCTTTTAGGAAAGTTGGCTTTGCTTTCTATATGGGTTGCATGGGCAACAGCCGGAATTTATTTCTTCCCTTTATTGATGATATAAATTCCGGCAGTAGCCAATGCGCCTGCTATCAGATACTTCCAGTAGAAGGTTTCGCCAAGACAGAGACAGGAGGTGATGGCTCCTACTACGGGGATGAGCGAATTGTATATCGCTACCTTTCCTACGGGATTGCAGCTCAATAATTTGTTGTAGAGAGCGAAACTGATGGTTGAGATGGCAATGAGCAGCAGAAGGATAGTGATGCCCCAGAGGCTGATGACTGGCAGATAGCCACCCATTAACAATGCAGGAATCACCAGCAAGGCTCCACCGATGCTCAGCGAATAACCGGTTCCTACGAAAACATCCACCCTCTGGCTCAATCCTCGGGTCAGCAGGGAAGCACTGGCTCCACACAGGGCATTGAGGATAATCATACCATCGCCCAGGAATGTGAAACTTCCGCTTTCCTTTCCGCCAAGGTTCAAGGCAAGGATGCCCAGGAAGCCGATGATGCAGCCTAAAGCCTTTCGCCACGTCATCCTGTCGCTCTTGAAGAAGATGCAGGCAAAGATAACCACCGTGAAGACGCTCATAGAATTGAGTATCGCCGAACGTGCTCCTGCATTATGCGAGAGTCCGAAATAGAAGAAGGCATAATGAAGGGTGGTGTTGAGGAGTGCATAGAGGAGAAGGAACCAGACTGCATTCTTCTTGAATCCGAATTTACGATGCGAGCTTCTGGCGAAGGCCAGGATGATGATGCCGGAGATGAAGAAGCGGATGCCTGCAAAAAGCATTTTGCTTCCGGTCATGTCTGCTGTAATCTGATATTCCTCCATTCCCATTTTGATCAATGGGTAAGCCCATCCCCACGAGATAGCAGCCGTAAGGGCGAACAGGCTTACCCATACCGGGCGCTGAAATATACTGAGTGTATTTGTTTCTTTCTTTTTCATTTATATTTATTGTAGGAGTCTTGAAGGGCTATTTTACCTCTTCAAACTCCCAGTCTTCTACTGTTCTGGTTTGAGTACTGAAGCTGATACCTATTTTATATATTTTTCTTTCATCTGCGGAGTAAGGAATCATATAACCTTTCTCGTCTATTTGCTCCAAAGCCTCTTGGGCAGGTTTGTTGATCTTTATCTCAAAGACAAAGATTGCTGTAGGAGCAAACATTACTGCATCAGCTCTTCCCCTGCAACTTTTTACTTGTGTATAGGTTGCCACATTCATCATTGAAAGAACGATGTAGAGAATAGTCTCATAATAATATTCGCTCTTTTGCATATTCTCCAATACGCTCTTTCCACCCTCTGGGTATGGAATAGAAGCAAAGTAAGCCTTCATCTGTTCCATGGCTTGGTCTATGTTACCCGTCAGCAGGTCACGATAGAAGAGTGCTGCAAAACCTAAGGACTGGCTATCGCTCTTGCCGGAATAGATGGGAAGGAGATTCTCCATTAATCCTGCCCTTACCTCTTTGTTTGGAATGCCTAGATAATATCCATTGCTCAGCGGGTCATACTTTTTGATGGTAAGATAGCCGCTTTGGTAGAGCAAAGGCAAGGCATCGCTCATCTTTTCCGTAGGACGGTCGAAGGATGAGGAAAAGGCAAACATATCGTCAAGTGTTGTGACATCTGTATGGAAATGTTGCATCTGATGAATCAGGTAGGTTGATGTACCCGAAGCATACCAGTAGTTGTCGATGAATCCTGCCGCAAAACTTCTCATGAGACTGTATGGATTGAAGATATCTTCACCTTCCCGGCTGAAGTGGTAACCATCATAGTTTTCTCTTAGCAATTCTCTCATTCTTTCGAATGATACATGGTTTTTGCTAGCTAGCAAAGCAATATCTTCTTTCAGAATGGTGTCCAGTTCATCCTTGGTGATGCCGCAGATGGTAGAAAACTCCGGATCCATACTGATGTTGGTAAGATTATTGATGGTGCTGAAGATGCTGAGTTGAGAGAATTTTGTGATTCCCGTGATAAAGGCAAAATGAATATGCGAACTGTTCGCTTTAATAGGCGCATAAAACTCCTGCATGATAGTTCTTACTGCTTCCAGTTTGGTCTCATCATGCAACACATCAAGTAAAGGAGCATCGTATTCGTCAATAATGATAACGACTTTTCTGCCGGTCATCGATTCTGCCTGTTCTATGAGCTGGGTTAAGCGGTTACCGGCACTTTTCCTCATATCTTCTATTCCGAATTGCTTTTCGAACCTGCGTAATTGCATGTCGAATTTTTCAGGAAAGAGAGATAAATCGCAGTTCTTGAAGGTTGACAGATCGAAATGGAGTACAGGATATTCTGTCCATTCTTTCTCCAAAGTTTCGATAGCGAGTCCTTTGAAAAGCTCTTCCCTTCCTTCAAAGTAAGAGTGCAGCGTACTGCTTAGCAGGGACTTACCAAAACGGCGTGGACGGCTAAGAAACACATATTTGTATTTCTTTGCCATATTGTAAATGAGGGCGGTTTTATCTACATAGATCATACCTTCCTCTATGATGTCGCTGAAGGTTTGCACCCCAACGGGATAGATTCTTTCTTTTGCCATAATCTTCGAAGTTTATATTTCCACCGCAAATTTACAATTATTATTTGATATATGCAAATAATCAAGTGCAATATTTGAAACAGCAAAATAAATATCCTCCTTATCTTTTCTTTTTTAGGATAAAATGAGTACTTTTGCAAAAAAAGTTGGATTTATAGGTTAGCATTTTCTCTACTCGAGGGTAATAGCTAGTAAAAATCGTGATGGAAAAGAAAGAAATATCAACACTGTTCAGGCAGTATTACGGGCGGATGTATGGGATGGCTGTCAGCATCCTCTACGATGAGCAAGAGAGCAAGGATGTGGTTAGCGATATCTTTGAACGATTGCTCGAATCCGATACCGTATTGTTGCCAGATACCGTCGAGCACTATCTGCTAACGAGTGTTCGAAACAGTTGCCTCAAGCGCATTTCACAAAAAACGAACCGGCAGCGTATCGCTATGCTTTATGCCAGCGAACAACAGATGGCTTCATCTCCAGAAGAAGATGAACTCCGGTTGGAGCAGATGCTGCATTTTGCCAAGACCCATCTCACCCCACAACAGCAGTGCATTTTCAAGATGCGATTCCTGGGAGGGATGAAGTATGGAGAGATAGGAGAGGAACTGGGTATCAGCCGAGTGGCAGTCTGGAAACATCTTTCCAGCATTACGAAGATGATTAAAGAACAATTTAAAGATTCAGAGTTATGACCAACAAGAGTAATGACGATCAGTTAGTTCTGCTGAAGCGGGCTTATGCCTATGAGAAGGCGAAAGATTCTGTGGATGTGGATGAAGCTTGGAAGGAGTTTGAGGCAAAACTTGCTGATACTGATTCCAAGCAAGGGGATGAGGCTTTGGATATTTCCGAAAAAGCGTATCATCCGACAGGGCAATCTTCCTGGTTGAAGATAGCAGCCGTCTTTGTGGGATTGCTGATGCTTTCGGGCATTTCGTATGCGGCTTATCATATTGTGAACCGTGCAGAAAAGAACGAGACGGCTTTGGTGACAGATAGCGTGAAGACACCGCAAAAACAGAAGACAAAGGTTGCGGTAGATGACGCTTGGCAGAAGATAGAACCAACCCAGAAAGCCCCTGTTATCTTTGAGGATATTGAGTTGTCTGGCATCTTGGAGTATATTGCCGACAAGATGCAGGTAAAGGTGGAGTACCGCAACCAGGCAGCAGCACATATCCGTTTTTATCTGCAATGGGATAGCAAGGATTCCCTGCAGGATATCATCGACAAGATCAATCACTTTGATAAGGTACATCTTTCCTTTGATGAGGCTAATCAGATGTTGATTGTAGAGTAAATACGCATGATTTGTTCCTATCCGACAGGAACTGTGAAAAAGAGAGAAACTATGAAGAGAATCATATTTATGATATTTCTGTGCATGGCGCTTATGGCAGGCTATGCACAACACTTGTCGCATACTTTCGACAAGGCTTCGTTCAGTAAGGTCTTGGTCTGGCTAGACAAGGCTCAACCCCAATATAAAATCAATTTTATCTACGATGAGTTGGAGGATTTCACCGTCAGTACTTCTTTCAAGAACAAGGATGTCCGTGATATCGTAACCCAGGTAATTGGCTTTTATCCCATCCGTGCCACCTTCGACAAGGATGAGATTTATTTCGAGTGTGTCCAGAAGGAACCCCAGAAGCTGATAGGAAGGGTGTTGGATGATAAGGGCGCACCGATGGAATTTGTCAATATCGCTCTTCTGGATGTCAGGGATTCCAGCTATGTGAATGGGGGTGTGAGCAATCTTTCTGGCGACTTCGTGATTCCTGTTCATCAGAAGCAGGTCATCGCCCGTTTCTCCTATGTTGGCTACAAGACCCAGTATAAACGGGTGAATGTGGGCAAGATGGGCAGTATCCGGTTGTTCCGTGATGCCTATACATTAAATAAGGTGGTGGTGAAAGCCTACAAGCCTTTGTTCCAACGCAAGGAAGACAAGACCGTTTTCAATGTGAGTGAACTGAAGAATATCGGGGCTATGAATGCCACGGATGTGTTGAAGTATGCTCCAAAGGTGATGGTGCAGGATGATGCTTCCGGAGGAGTGAATATCAAGGTGAATAATACAGAGGCAACCATTTTCGTAAATGACAGACAACTGGCAGGAACGGAACTGAAGTCTTTCCTTTCAAGCATCAAGGCTGATGATATCCAAAGCATTGAAATACAAGATACGCATGGTGCTGAGCATGATGCCGACATTAAGGGTGGCATTGTTCATATCAGGACAAGGATTCGGGCTGGTTTTAATGGAAGTATCACGGGATATGTGGGAAATCTAAGCCCAGAATCGAGTAAGTTTTATTCCTATTATCCATTATTGAATCTTAACTTGGGAACGGAGCGTTGGAATGTTTATGCCTCTACTTATTATATCTCGGCAAGAAATGCCCTATATGGTGAGACGCAACATCATTTTATGGAGACTGATACCCATCATCTTGTAGCTGAAACGTACGATAATAGACAAAAGTTATATTTCTATCGTGTGGGTAGTATCTACGCCATTGATAAGAAGCATCATCATCTATTGGGTGCAGAGCTGAATGGAAATATCAATAAGAGGCATGCTGTTAGCGCAGGTGGTTACTGTAAGTTTACTGATGCCAATAAGATGACGTATCAAGGTGTTTCTGATATGAACGACCATAATAAAACGGATTATCTGAATGCGGTGCTTTCTTACAATTGGAAAATAGATGAGAAAGACAGTTATCTAAAGGTGTTAGGCAACTATAATTATAAGTATGCCAACAAGGGCAATAGTTTCGTGGCATCTTATGAAGATTATGAGCCTTTGCATACGGATGAGTATAATCAATCAACCTCGAATGCCAATACAGGAAGTTTGCAGGCGGATTTCCGTTATAATTTCCCTAGCAGTTTGGCGCTTCGCTTAGGTTCTAAATATGAGAATAATATCAGAACCACAGGATTGAACATCAGGAACAATCTCGTGGAGGGAGATTTGACTTCAAGCAATTGGAAGTATCAGGAACAGGTTGCGGCTGCTTATCTCGGGTTGTCGAAGAACTTTGGAGAGAAGGTATTTGCTTATCTGAGTATGCGAATGGAGAATACTTGGCAGAAGGGTATCAATCGCTTGACTGATAAAACAGAGGTGGATAAGCGATATACCAACTGGTTTCCTTATGCATACCTGTCTTATAAGTTCAATGACAAGAGCAGTATGAGTCTTACATATAGCAGCAGTATCAGCCGTCCTTCGTTTAGTGTTCTTACCAATAACAAGGAACGTATTTCATCCGTTCTTTATACAACTGGCAATCCGAATGTGCAGCCATCTATCAGTAACTCCCTTATATGGGAGTTGACGCATGGTAACCATTCTCTGTCTTTCTCGTATAAGCATAGGAAAGATGTGATAGCTGGGTATTTTGAGACGATTGGTGACAAGACTTATCGTGATATAACCAATTTTGGCTCAGAGACCATCGTGGGGGCTTATTATGCTTTCAATGGGAAAATCTTGCCTTGGTGGAATCTCAACATGGGGTTGACTGGCTATTATGACGATATTCCAAAGAGTTATAATGTAAAGCACATTTGGGTGGTAAAAGGCAATTGCGTCAATTACTTCACCTTCAAGAAGATTGGTAGTATTTCTGTGGAGGGAAAATATTCTACGAGCACGATAGATGCAAACTATAAAAGTCATCCTCTTGGCTACGTGTGTTTAGGGTATAATCGAACATTCTTGAAGGATGCCTTGTCGCTGGGTTTCAGCGTATTTGATGTCTTCCATACTTTTCGTCAGAAAGGCTATCAGCTCAATCCAGTCCTCGACTATGAGTTCTATCAGAAGGCATACTCCCGTTATAGCCTGACATTGACTTATAGCTTCCACAATAAGTATAAGGCTCGTAAAGGTCAGATTCAGAATGATAACTCTATTATCAATCGACTATAAAAAATGGGGAATCTGTTTTTGCAGGTTCCCCTTTTTCCTCTTTGTCAATTCCTTGTTTTTCTACCTTTCAATTTCTTCTACAAGTCCCCCAGATGCCTTTCTATCGGAATACCTCGGTTCTTGTCCTTGTCATCCTTGTTGATGTCTATCCAGTTGCGCAGGGTATCCATGGCGATGCGGGTGGCATGGCGGAGATGATCGCCATCCTTCAGTCTGCCCACGATGATGCTGGAGAAGATGTCGCCGGTGCCCGGGAACTGAACGGGGATTTCTTCGTAGGGCAGGAGGAAATACTCTTCTGTAAGATGATTGAAACCTACTACGGCATGCTGACCCTCTACGATGCACGAGGTGATGAGCACGGAGTGGGAACCGATGGCTCTCAGTTTATCTATCAGTTCATAGGCTTCCTTCTGCGAGATTCCCTCTTCCTTGTATTCCGAATCCGTCAGCAGGCAAGCCTCGGTATAGTTGGGAAAACAGAGATGCGATACGCTCAGCATCTCCTTCATGCATCTCACGGTACTCTCACTGGCTCCACCATAGAGCTTGCCGTAATCGCCCATCACGGGATCCACATAGATGTCGGTGCCCAGCGCAGCCTGTTCTCTGCAATAACGTGCCACCAGCTTAGCCTGACGCTCCGAAGCCATGAAACCCGTGGTGATGGCATCGAAGTGAATGCCCAGTTCGTTCCACTTCTGCAAGGCTTCCTCGATATACGAAGTGCATTCCAGAATGGCGTACTTGCCGTATGGGAAGGTGTTGCTGATGAGCATGGTTGGCAGATTGAACACGTCGAGTCCCATATAAGAGAGGATAGGCATCTGAACTGCGGCAGATACCTTTCCGTAGCCACACATGTCGCTGATAATAAGGATATTACTTTTCGCTTTCATTCTTTCTTTTTTCTACTTGCTTTTCTTTCTTATCCTGATTATCTCTTAATAGCTGGCTGTACACTTGATGCCCAGTGCCTCTACACGCTCCTTGATGGCATCGAGAACTTCCTTTGGTGCCTTTTCCAGCAACTTGTCTGGTGTTTCACGGGCGATGGTATAAACCATTACCTGCTGAGGCTGGATGTCTTTCACTGCCTCCAGCCAAGGAGCTACGAAGTGCTCGCTGGTATTGTCCAAACCGTCACCTCTCAGGAACATGGTCTGGATGATGACGTGCCCCTTGAACATCTTCAGATATTTAATCACATCCTTCACGTCGTAGTTAGGCTGCTGAGGGCGGTCCAGCTTCTTGATGTAATCCATATCCACGGTATCCAGTTTCAGGATGTTGTTATCCACGAGCATCAGCGCCTCTCTCACTTCCTCCTTATATATATAGGTGGCGTTGCTGAGTACGGATACTTGTGCTTCAGGGAAATATTTCTTGCAGAGTTCCATCGTATCTTCCACGATTCCCTTGAAGTCTGGGTGTCCCGTAGGTTCACCGTTTCCTGCGAAGGTGATGTCGTCCAAAGGCTGGTTGTTGTCGTGGCGCTCTTTCAGAACCTTCTCCAATCCTTCTCTTACCTCCTCGCGGGTAGGGCGCTTCTTCTTAGGACGGAAGTCGGCGTTGAATCCGCATTCGCAATAAACGCAGTCGAATGAGCAGACCTTGCCATCAGATGGCATGAGGTTGATGCCCAATGAAACACCCAGACGGCGGGAGTTTACCGGACCGAATATTGGTGATGGATAAATAATCGTTGACATAATCTTATTCTCCTTTATCTAATCTATTCTTTATTTTATCTTGGTAATACCTATTTTATACCAATCTTATTTACTTGTTTGTAATTTGGTGGGCAAAAGTACTAAAAAATGTTGGAATGAACAAATAAATCAACTGAAAATCGATTTATCCTTACCATTTGTCTTCTATCTCCGATAGTTTGTGTACTTTTGCATTCAAATCCGGGGAGATTCTTGGTGATTTCGATTCGGATTTAAAGGAAAAAACAAAAAAGTTGATGTTTTGCTTAGTTTTTCGCTTGGCTCAACTGTATAGATAGTATATGAACAGAAAAAAGGACATAGAACAGTTATTCCGTCAGCATTATGCGAAGATGTACAATCTGGCCAGATGCATTCTTTCGGATGATGACGAGAGCGAGGATGTGGTGAGTGAAGTTTTCGCCCAAATTCTTGCCGATGATGTGGTTCTGGTGCCTGGGAGTGAGGAAGGTTACTTGATGCGGAGCGTACGCAACCGCTGTCTCAACCTGATAGCTCATAAGAGCGTGAAGGAAAGGGTGGCGAAGCTGCTGCTGGATGATTCCGACGTGATTCTCTCGGAAGAGACCGACGAGCGGCTCGACCGGCTGATGCTTCTCATCGAAGACCTGGAACCGCCTATCCGGCAACTCATTTTCCGTCTGCGCTATCTTCAGGAGAAATCTTATCAGGAGGTGGCTGATGAAGTGGGAGTGAGCAAGGTGACGGTATTCAACCATCTCTCGAAGGCGATGGACTGGATTAAGAAACAATTTAAATGAGCAAGACAATGACAAACATGAGTAAAGAAGAAAAGCGGATGATGCTCTTTGACATGCAGGAGCATCCCGAGAAATATACCGACGAGCAGGTGGAGCACCTGCTTGACGATGAGGAAGTGAAGGAGTTCTTCCATGAACTGGCGATGGCGAGAATGGCTGGCAAGAAAGCCAATCCGAAGGACGTGGATGTGGATGGGGCTTGGAAGGAGTTTGTTCAGGCACATCACGAGGATAAGATGGCGATAGATGCCGGCAAATCTAAGGGCGTTTATCGCAACCGGATGAAGATTGCTGTATCCATCGTTGGCATCATCTTCCTTTCGGGGGTAGCCTTGGCTGCGATTCACAATGGCTGGTTGGGGTTCTCGGCTTCTGATCAGGCAGCGGATAACAAGGCTGCGACAGAACAGATGGCAACAACCCAGGCGTTGCCGAATGACAGTCTTCGTGCTGCAACAGTAGAGAACAAGGATTCTCTTGATATGAAACCCGTGGTGTTTGATGATGCTGAATTGGGAACCATTCTGGCTCAGTTATCCGGTTTCTATCATGTCAAGGTGGAGTATGTGGATGTTGGTGCCCAACACATCCGCCTCTTCTTCAACTGGAACAAAACGAAGACATTGGAGCAGAACCTGGAGATTTTGAATGCTTTCGACCGCATACAGATAGAGTATATTGACGGTACATTGATGGTGAAATAAGATAGGAGGATATATTTATGAGAGATTTTTGGAAACCAATGCCCGTTAGCGGCAAGCCTGTCAAAGAACTTCTGCTTCTCTTCCTGTTGCTTTGGGTTCAGCAGTCTTATGCCCAGCGTATTACCCGACAATATAATAATGTGTCGTTCTCTGCGGCGTTGAAGGATTTGAACGCCCGCCAGCATAAGTACACCATCAACTTCGTGTATGATGAACTGGAGGATTTCAGGGTAACCAAGAGCATCAGAAACCAGAGCGTTCCCGATGCCATCATGCAGCTGATAGGATTCTATCCCATCAGGATGACGCAGGTGGAGGATAATATCATGGTGGAGTGTACGCAGAAGACAACCCTTCGTTATAAGGGACGTATTATAGATGAGAGTGGCAATGCTGCCGAATATGCAAATATAACCTTGTTGTCGCCCATTGATTCCACAATCGTAGGGCATGGTGTGAGCAATGAGAATGGAAGTTTTGTCATTCCTTGTAATTCCCGGAAAGTCTTAGCCCGTATCACATACGTTGGTTATAAGACAATCAGCCGTATATACAGCAATCCGGAAATGGGAATCATCAAATTGCAGCCCGAAACGATGATTATCAAGGGAGTTGTAGTGAAGGGTGAAAGACCTCAGTATAAAATGTCGCCTGGAGGAGTGGAGGTTGCCGTAGAGCATACCTTGCTTTCTAAGATGGCAAACACTTTTGATGTCCTGAATCTGTTGCCCCGTGTCTCTGTTGATGGACAAAAGATATCCGTGTTTGGTAAAGGCACACCGATTGTTTATATCAACAACAAGCGTGTGAATGACAATAATGAGATTGTAAACATCACTCCCGACAACATTAAGTCGATTTCGGTGATAACAAGTCCTGGAGCAGAATATGATGCCGAGGTAGAATCGGTAATTCGTATCCGTACCAAAGAGCGGCGTGCCAATGGGTTCAGCTTGCGTGCGGATGCTTACGGTAAATACAATAAATGGATGTCGGATTACGAGCTTATCAGCACCCGGTATCAGACCAAGAAATTTGAGATAGCCAATAGCTTATGGACGCAGGGCTATCATATTGGCGAGGATAATCACCTGAACACAGATATCAATTTGCCCGACAAGCATTATCACAACGACCAGCATTTTAATTCGGATACCAAACACCGCTTCTTGTCGGAATATCTCTCGGCCGACTATTCACTCAACGACAGCAATTCTATTGGTGGCTCTTATCGCTACTATGGCATGTTGAATGGCAGGACGAATAGTGCAAACCAACAGGATGTGTTTCTGAACGGTGTGGCACAGGGAAGCATTGGGCAGAATGAGGTTGCAAAGCCTCACCTTGGTTCACATGAGGCAGAAATCTATTATGTGGGAAAGATAGGACAGGTAGGCATCGATTTCAACGCCACATACTATACGGTCAATAACAGACGTAGTGACGAGAGTATTGAAAGCAGCAAGGAGTTGGGCAATCAGGAGGTACACTCAAGCAATCGTCAGAATAGCGATATGTGGGCAGGTAAGTTGGTTGTGAATATTCCTCTGTGGAAAGGAAATATGTCTGTAGGAACAGAGCTGTCGAAGACCGACTCTCATGGAACGTTCCTGAATGAAGAGCAGTTGGTGCCATCCACAGAGACGGATATCCATGAAAGAAATGTTGCTGGTTTTGTGCAATGTGGACTGCCCCTCAGCAAGTGGAACATTGGTCTTGGTGTGCGTTACGAGAATATCATTCGCGACTATTTCTCTGGTGGAGTCAAGCAGGATGATGTAAGTAGAAGATACAGCAACTTCTTTCCTAACCTCAGCATTTCATGGAACAAAGGTAACTGGAATTGGCAGTTGAATGTCAACGAGAAAATAAGTCGTCCAAGTTATCGACAGTTAGGCAACTTCATGCAGTTTGATAACCGTTTCCTTTATGAAGGAGGAAATCCTACCTTACAACCGGAGAAGGTGTTCAATGTTGAGGCAATGATGACATATAAGTGGCTGAATGTTTCCGCAGGTTATAAATATCTGAAGGATGTGATTGAGTGGACCAAGTATATCTATCCTGGAAAGGAATTTGCTTATAGTACGTCGTTGAATTTCGACCATAAGCAACTGCTTTATGCTTCAGTCAATGTTTCGCCAAAGCTTGGCATCTTCCGTCCTAGGTGGGGATTCTATTATAACCAGCAGTTCTTCGATACCAGGAAGTATGGCGCCAGCAAGGCATTAAGTAAACCTTTGCTGTCGTGCTCGCTCGACAATAATTTCGCTCTTTCGGAAACCATGAATGCGGCAATCAGCCTGAATGCAGCAACATCCAATGCTGATGGATTTCTTATGATGAAGAGTGGTTACAGTGTCAATCTGCAGTTTGACAAGTCGTTTGCCAACCGCACATGGATTATTTATCTTTCCGCAAATGACATCTTCAAGACGGCAAAGGAGCGTTGGACGATGTATGGACTAGGGTCGGGTACCACAAAAGACTGCTACAACTACACTCGTAGCATCTCCTTGCAGGTTACGTATAATTTCAATGCCAAGCGCAGTAAGTATAAGGGTACGGGAGCCGGCAATGAAGAAAAGAGCCGCTTGTAGTTTTTGTTAGGAAGAAACTCTCTTAATAAACAATGAATATATGACAATCGGTCAAGCGAAGGCAAAACCATATTGGTTTGCTCTTTGCTTGACCGATTACAATTTTGTCTTGTGATGGAATCTTTACAGGTGTGGCGTGAGCCTAAAAAGCCTTTAAGGGGATTTATTCCTTCCCTTAAGGAAAAATATATTTTCTCTTAAGGATATTTTTATTTTTCCTTAAGGGAAAATTTTAAATCTCGTTATGCCCCGTTTTTCTAGCATTTCAGGCGAATATGTATTTCCTAGAATATTGTTTACATAGATATGTCTTTTCTCTCTGTTACCTCCAAAAGAGTGTTAGTCTTGATTTCATATTACCAAGCTATGACAATTTGAGGGAGATAATTGTTAATTAACGAAATATAAGGCAGAACTTTAATATTTCTCTATTTGTTTTTGTACTTTTGCAGCCAAAAAAATATTTGAAATATGACGGAAAATGTTGGAGGGATGCTCCTCTAAGATTCAGATAGTTCAATTAGGTATGAAAAAAAAAGTGATAATATTATGGATAATTTCTAGTTTGAGTGTACTTCATATCTCAGCTCAGGAAACCAACGCTATAGAATGGCAGGTAGATACCTGTTCTCTAGAGAATCAAAAAGTAGTGAAAAACGAGAAACTTACTGATATTGAAAAGCGGGATTTCACGTATTCAAAGTTCTATCAGATGACTTTTGTGGGGGCACCTCTGATAGTAACTGGTATGATAGTCAAGGGAGAGGATACGCACTTTCGATGTCTGCGCAACGATTATATGCAACAATTTCATCGCCCCTTCGATAACTATACGCAATTCCTGCCGGCAGCCGTGATGCTTGGTATGAAGGTGGCTGGTGTGGAGAGCCGGAGCTCCTGGGGCAGGATGCTGGCTTCTGATGCTTTCTCTGCGGCAATCATGGGAGCAGTGGTCAATCCGATGAAAACTACTACCCATGTGATGCGACCTGATGGAAGCAATGACCATTCTTTTCCGTCTGGTCATACAGCTACAGCTTTTATGACCGCCACAATGCTTGCCAAGGAATATGGATATCTGAGTCCATGGATTGGGGTAGGATCTTATACCATAGCATCAGGTACGGGCTTGATGCGTATGGCGAACAACAAGCATTGGCTGAGTGATGTCTTGACGGGTGCAGGTATCGGAATCCTTTCAGTCGAGTTTGGCTATTATATTGCCGATCTCCTGTTAAAGGATAATGGTGTCAGACATTTCTCGCAAAATGAAATCTTTTCCATACACGATAAGCCTTCGTTCCTGGGGCTGTATCTTGGCGTAAACTTTCCTTTGAGCCACTACGATATATCTGAGAATCAGGCATTCAGAACATCGTCGGGAAGTTTGGCTGGTGTAGAAGGCGCTCTTTTTCTGAATTCTTATCTTGGAATTGGTGGTAGATTTACGGTTTCCAATACGCATATCATTACGAGCGATAAGTATGGTTCTGTTTCTCGCCAGGTTGCAATGGAAGAAAAGAAAACGGGCGATGAGGTCGCAGAACATGAAACTTTTGATGCCATTATGGCGATGGCTGGTCCTTATTTTTCTTACCCCATCACATCCCGATGGAATATCGGAAGTAAACTGCTTGCTGGCTATATAGCTTATCCTTCTCTTTCCCTGTCTGGTGGCACCGTTATTCCCAAGAATAGTGGTGTCTGTTTCGGAAGCGGTATCTCCTTTTCTTATAAGGCGAAGGAAAACTATGACATCCGTTTCTTCCTGGATTATAACCTCCAGCCGTCTCACAGCAAAAATAGTGGGGAATGGATGAACACCCTTGCCGTGGGAACAACTTTCGGAGTGAATTTCTAGATTGGAATGAATGTTCATTTCCTGATTATTAGATCATTAGGTTTTAAGATTATTACTTTATCAGTTATGTGGAAGTATTATGCATTGCTTTCTGCATTCTTTGCCGCATTAACGGCAATCTTCGCCAAAGTGGGGGTGAAAGACATTAATTCAGACTTGGCAACAGCCATTCGTACCACCATTATCCTTGTGATAACCTGGGGTATTGTATTCGTAGGAAATCATCAGATGGAGGTGAAGTCTATTCCGAGCCATACGTGGATATTCCTTTTTCTATCAGGATGCGCCACGGGACTGTCCTGGCTATTTTATTTCAAGGCAATTCAGTTGGGCGATGTTTCTCGTGTGGCTCCTATCGATAAGTTGAGTGTGGTCATTACTATCTGTCTTTCATTCCTGTTCTTGAAGGAGCCGGTAAGTCTGAAGACCATTCTTGGTGCCTGTCTTATTACGGCTGGCAGTATCGTGATGCTTTATAAATAATTTTGTTTTTCAAAAAATGAATAAAGAAATACTCTTACCAGTTGCATAGTTATAGCAAATAAGTGGGGTAATATATGACAATCGGTCAAGCGAAGGCAAAACCATATTGGTTTGCTCTTTGCTTGACCGATTAAAATTTTATACACATATTTCTAAATCCTGATGGACGACATTTAATATAGGAGCTTGGAGAGCATCCTCAATAGATACAAGAGTGTCTATTGTAAAATTATGTGTTCCCCGCATCCATTTGCTTATTTCCGCTTCCCGTTTTCCGAGTAGAAGGGCTAGGTCTTTCTGCTTCATCCCTTTAGAAACCAGAATGTCATGTATCCTATCTACGATTTGGAAAGACAAATCTACAGACCTGCGAATCTCAGGATCAACATGTTTGCGGCGTTCTTCTAAAATCTTACTTCTTCTGAGCATGTGCTCTAAGCGGTTTTTATCTCTACTTCGTTCTCTCATATACTAAGATTTTATCACGTTCTACTGATTCCTGTGCAAAAGGAAGTAAGGTTCCTTCTGATACCAAATCAACTTTTCTACCTAAGAGTTCTTCCAAATCACTCCACATGCCGAAGAATTTTAAACCTATAGGTTTACTCTTGTCCAAAGAAACCATAATATCGACATCGCTATCCTTCGTTTCTTCCCCTCTGGAGAAAGAACCGAACAACCAGGCTTTCAGTACGGGTTGGGTGCTGAAATAATGGCGTAAAGCTTCTATGATGGCTCGTTTACCCATAATATAATGATGTTGTTTCTTGGTGCAAAGATACACTTTTTATTCGAAAGAGTAAGCTTTTATCTAGTTTTTTATTACCTTTGCATCGGTTTTTCCAAAAAAAGTAGAAGATTTCTTCATTTTAGGGGTAATTGATTTCAGGAAAGCTTGT
>ERZ1035025.371-NODE-371-length-31490-cov-6.651090_pt1 | contig 31490 bp, 47 predicted proteins | sample MGYA00520619_ERZ1035025 | MGnify/ENA primary metagenome ERZ1035025 (study PRJEB33766, sample SAMN09781742) | gut metagenome | biome: gut microbiome | host: Homo sapiens | place: Madagascar | study: EMG produced TPA metagenomics assembly of the PRJNA485056 data set...
AGACTGTAAATCTGCTGCTTTTCAGCTTCGGTGGTTCGAATCCACCCGCGCCCATAAGAGAAAAATGCCTAAGAACGCAAGTTCTTGGGCGTTTTTCCTTTTTTGCAAACCCACATTGTAACCCACTTTTGAAAATGTAAAATCTAAACATATAAGATTTAGAAAAAATTAATACAAAGTTCATAAAAAACTAATACAAACAAGTGGAAGTATTGCAAATTTAACACACGTATTATATACTATAATTAGAAAGGGGGATTAACGTTATGATGATTACTGTACCAGTTCAGGCTGCATGCAATACAATTCTGTACAAGGCCTTCAATGAAAAAATCTCCGTTACCCCAATGAAGTTGCAGAAGCTTCTTTATTTTTCGCATAGGGAGTACTTAAAAAAAACGGAGCATCCACTATTTAATGAACGTTTTGAGCCGTGGCCGTATGGTCCTGTCCTGCCAAGTGTATATGAGGAATTCAAATCATTCCGTTCTGATCCAATTACGATGTTTGCAAAAAATGCGGATGGAAGCGTAAGCCTTCTTTCGGAGCAAGGTGTTCCGGAAGCGTGTCAAGCAATCAATACAGTGTGGCAGAAGTATAAGTTTTGGTCAGGAATCGAATTGTCTAAACTAACGCATCAAGATGGTTCTGCATGGCGTAAAGCAAAAGATAGTCGATCTCCATTTCTTGAAGAGAAGGATATTAGGGCGGAGGAAATCAATTGATAGCGACGGATGACTATGAAACGGAAGTTCCTCAGACGGAACAGGAAATACCGCCAGAAATCGTATGTTCTTCTTCGGAAATCTCAACTCTTTCACCAAAAGATGCAGCAGATTTAGAACGAAGTGTTCAAGTGAAAAAGGCTGAACAGGAAATACATCTGAAGGATAGCGCATTTTCATTATTGTGTGCTTGTTTGGCGGGAGGCTTTTTTCTTTATTGCATGGATACATTGGTGGTTGCCGGTGGAACGAAGTCAAGCGAAATGTTGACAAATCTGTTTGACTTAATAAAAACGGTAATTACATTTTTGCTGGGTTATTTATTTGCTTACGAAAAACCTAAAAAATAAGGCTGCCGTGCATACTCGCATGGCAGCCTTTTCGTTACCCCCTCACCACGGCATTGTAAAGCATCTCCAGGAACTGTACCGCGCTGGGTGCGCCGGTCAGCGGGTAGCCAGCCAATTGCTGAACGCCCTCGGGGTTCAGCGCCCAGGCTTTCTCTGCTGCACGCCGGACGGCACTTTGAATGGCGGACCACTTGCAGCGCCGCTGGTTTGAGATGGGGGTATAGATCTCCTTCTGTACGGCTTCCAGCCGGTCCTCCTGCTCACAAATCAGAGCCACGCAGTCGCAGAGAACACGGTAATTCTTTGAGCTCCGGGTGATTCCCAGTGGCCGGAGGATTTGATCCAGCTGGGCAGGGGAGTCCGAAATTTTCACGTCAGGCATAGTTTGCACATCCTTTCCATCCAACTTTAACCGGAAAATGTCAGAATGTGCTGGATAATGCGGAATGCGTCGGAATATGCCGAAACATGCCAAAAGAAAACAGCCCCGAGGAACCGTCAGGCTCCCCGGGGCTGCTGCTATGTACTCTTACTTGATCTTCCCCTGCATCTGATCCAGCAGCTCATCTGCGTGGATGGCCTCCGGGGTGAAGGAATTGTTCTTCCACCAGCTGACCAGGGCGGCCACGGTGGTGATGCCGGTGGTCACGATCTGTTCCAGCTGGGCACTCTCGATGGGCAGCATGGGCTTGCCGCAGGCGCTCAGCAGCTGGTTGGCCAGCGCCAGCAGCAGGCAGGCGGTGCGGGCGATGGTGCCAGCGGTGATGGCGGGGGTGTTGTTCTCAGTGATGTGTGCGTTCATACTCGGCCTCGGTCAGGCTACGGACAGCGCCGCAGATGAGCTTGCCGCCCCGCTTGAGCGTCCAGTGTGCCGCCTTTTCCCCGGGCGGGAGCTTTGCCCACTGGAAATAGGGCAGATACCCGGCGGCAGGGGGCAGCCGGATGTGCACCGTCCGCTGGGGGTCGCCGCCGGAGGTGTCCAGCTTCTCCCGCCAGCTGCACCCGGGGATGACGTGGCAGACAGTCCGGTCGGTCTCGGTGGCGGTGTCGTGGATGAGGTTCACAACGGTAACGCTGCATTGCATCAGAAGCACCCCCGATACAGCAGGCCGTGGGGGTCGCTGCCCAGCGCGTTGGAGAGGATGCTCTGCGCTTCCGCTGCAAGCCGCTCAGAAAGCGCCCCGCTGGCGAAGGTGACAGAGTAGCCATCGTTGGACACGCTGGAAGCCCCGGGCACGGCACAGGCGCTCTGTGCGGCGCTCATGGCATCAACGATCTGGACGCAGGCATCGGCCAGCAGGGCGGCGCACCCGGCACAGGCCCCAGCGTGGGACTCTGCCCGGCCAAAGGTGTGCCGGTCGATGAGCCGGGAAGCCCGGGCACACAGCGTGTCAAAGGTGGCCTCGTCCAGTGTGCCGCCCGCTGTCTGGTACTGTTCGTAGGTGCAGTAAAGCATTGCGGCCTCCTTATGCTGCGACAGCCGCAGCTGTCAGGAATGCGAACGGAACCTTGGAGCGGTCGGCGTTCATGCGGGTGGCGGGGTTGGGCAGTGCCCAGCCCATACGCATCACAACGCGCAGGGCCACCATATCCTGCTGGGCCAGATTGTAGACGATCTCCTTGGTGGAGGGATCCTGAATCACGCCCTGATCCAGCAGCTTCACGGTGACATCCTGACGGATGGAGTACACCAGCTTCTTGAAGTTGCCTGCGATCAGCTGGGCCTTGGAAGCATCAAAGCCGCCGTTCTCCGGGAAGTACATCGGTGCGCCGTCCAGCGCGTAGGTGGTGGCACCCTGCATATCGGAACGGAACAGGGGACGGCCCGTGGTATCCACAAGGCCGCGCAGCTCTGCCTTGGCGGTCAGGTCGCCCACCACGGCGTCCACGCCGAAGCCGCCAGCCTCCACCTTGGAGAACAGACCGTCCTTGCCCAGCAGCTTTGCGTAGTCGATGGGGCCGGTGACTTTGTTCTTGGCCGCAAGGGTCAGAACATCGGTCGTCCACTCGGTGGGGCGCTCGCCGCCGAACAGGATGGCGTTGTCGATCTTTGCGCCCATGGCTTCCCGGACGCGGGGCTGTACCTCGCCCATGATGTCAAAGCTGGAATCTGCCAGCACAGCTTCGGGCACGGGCACGATGACAGCCAGCTCTGCAGCGGTCATGTACACATTGTCCCATTCCTGCTTGCTGGTCTTTTTCATGCCGGTGTCACCGTTGACCCAGTAAGCCAGCGGCAGCATGGACAGCACGGGGATCTTGGTCTGGTTAGAGGTCATATTGGCAAGGCGGGTGCCCAGCTGCATGACGGTGGAGCTTTTGGGCACGTCCTGCTGGATGGTGTTCACAAGCTGTTCGCGGATAAGGGCTTCCGCATTGCTGCGGGAAATAGAATCGATCGCCATAGATCATCAACCTTTCTGGCCGAATGCTGCGCGGAATGCAGCGTTTGCGGCCTCATGTGTGTTTGCAGGCTGGCCGGGTGCGCCGGTCGCCGATGCGGAAAAACGCGCCATGCCGCCGTCCGGCAGGATAGCACTGGGGTCACTCTCTTTGAAAGCCTTGACATAATCATCAAAGCCCAGAATCTCGCCATCCTTCATAGCAAAATTCTGGGCCTTTGCATCTGTCAGAAATGCCTTGCGGGCGCTCTCGCTGGAAAACTTCAGGCCGGATGCCTTGCGTTCCAGAGCGTAGCCCTTTTCGAGGGCAGCGACCTGAGTCGCAGCATCGGCCTTGGCCTGCTCGGCCTTGGCTTTCCACTCCGGGTCGTAGCCTTCCAGTTTGCTGTTTGCAGTGGACAGCTGTTCGGTCAGGGTGGTTTTCTCGGCTTTGAGGGTGGTGATCTCGTTCACCTTGGCCGTGACATCCGCGCCGTGCAGGTTCATGATGCTGTCCAGCTGGTCCGAGGTGATACCCGGAATGATCTTGCTCACATCTTCGCGTTTCACTTGCGATGTGCTCCTTTCTTTTGTCTGTTGGGTGGATAAGTCCCTGCTGTTTTGTATCGCGGTTCTCATTCCGCACGGGACAAGACGGGGTACGCGCCGCCTTCCGCTGTGGTGCCGCCTGCGGGAGTTGAACCCGCCACCCCCGGATTAAAAGTCCGGTGCTCTTCCAACATGAGCTAAAACGGCATGAAAAAAGCACGGTGCAAAACTGCATCGTGCTTAAAAATGGGCAAAAGGAAACCACGGTGCGTGTGCATCGTGGTTCAGTTGTTGTTAAATGCCGGGTACAATTTCCTTGATGCCCTTTGCAAAGGCTGCGGCCTGCTTCATCATGCTGTTTTCCTGAAGGTATTCCAGACCTTTGAGCGTGATTTTGGGATGCATGGGCGGCTCGATGTGTTCCGGCTGGCGGATGTACTGAACGATATCCAGACCTTCAATGTACCCTGCACGCTGAAGCTGGATCAGCAAGGCCTGAAAGCGGTTCGGATTTGTGCCAAAACGTCCGGCATTGAATCCTTCGCTGTCGAAGTCCTCAAAGTCCATGCTCTGCTGCAAGAGTTTCAGGATACGGTAGATAATGCGAAAATCTTCCATGGTGCACCTCCGGTTTATTCGCCCATTTCCTTGTAAACGTGACAATTGAGACAAATCTTGTGAGCTTCATCCCATCCACACGGCGGGGTCTTTTCCGGCGGCAGCATCAGGCTGTCATTCCCGATGTTGGAAATATCCCAGCAGAGACCGTCCGCAATTTTATGGTTGAAAATGGGACAGAACACCTGAGGATCAGGGATAGGCGTTGTATTAAAAACCATGCTTCTTCATCACCTCTACAACTTGTTTGCCACCATCATCCAACCAGCCAACTGTGCCAATAGACCCATCCTGCCGGATAACGATAAATCCTTTGTCGGAATAATAGGAATGCTGCGTACCATTTCGCTGTCTGATAGCGAGAACGGCGTGCTCGGCAATTTCATTTGCCTGCGCCAGACTGATCTGCCGTTTTCCCATCTGTTCCAGAGCGTGGCCTTCAAAATTCAGCACGTCCGGAATTGCGGGCGGCGAAACAGCAACGCCGGTCAGTTTGATTTTACCAGATTCACGAAGAGCAGTCAAATCTTTGTTGACCGCGTCCAAACGTTCCTGCTTGCGGGCGGTATAGCTCGCCTTACTGGCTTCGCTCCTGCCAAACTTCGGCACGCTGACACGGGCGCTGTCCACACGGCCACCCGTGGCTTGTGCAAACTCTGCAAGGCTCTGGCGGGCCGCTTTCAGGCGCACAGCGCTGTCGGTGGTGTCCAGCCCGGCGGCATCCTCGGCCAGATACCGCTTTTTCCAGCGGCGGACGTTCCGCTCCCGGGCACGCTGCATCTGGGATATCTCGTAGGCGGTGTACTTTTTGCCGTTCCACTCGATGTTCCGGGCGTTCAGCTCCCGCAGCTGCTCCTGCGTCCATTGGGGCGGAGCACCCAGCTCTGGGAAAATTGCAAAATGTGTATGAGAACAATTCCAGCCGTAAATACCATCGCCGGAACCATAGTGTGTCGCTTCATAAAAATCAGGGTAATACTTACCCTTGTAAGTGACCGCACCGCCCCGATGAAACTGCCGTCCCTGCCACTCCGCATGAGAAGGACGTGCGCCGCCATGGGCACTTGTTTCCACAAATTCACAGCCCATTTCGTCCATGCGGGCTTCCTGCAGCTTGCCAGCCGTCTGGTTGACACCGGTCAGGATGGCACGCCGTGCGGCCACCTCGATGCTGTCCTTGTGCCCGCTGGGATAGGTGACCATGGGCATGTCGTCTGCAAGGCTATCCACGGCCTGCTTGACGGCGGTTTTGTAGTCGAAGGCACCGGTGCTCACCTTGAGCCATGCAGCGTCCAGCGTGCGCTCAAAGGCCCCTGTGACGGTGTTTGCCGTGGTGGCGGTGAGGTTCTGCCATGTGCCGCAGGTCTGCCGCGCACCGGCATCCAGCAGATTGTTCAGGGCGGCGTTCTCTTCAAAAGGGGTCGGCTCCATGTCGTAGTGGTAATAGATCGCATCTTCACGCTCCATGGCTTCGGTCGCAGCCTGCAAAAGCAGCTTGCGGATGGCCGTTTCGCTTTTGCCGGTGTACTTCGCCAGCAGCTTCACCACGTCGTTGCGCAGCGCCTCGGTCTGCTGGTAGCGCCACAGCTGCCAGTTCGCAGTAGCGGTCACTTTGTCCATCTTGCCGATGCGCCGGGCAACGTCCTGCAGGATCTGTTCTTCGACCTGCTGCCAGAGCTGCACAAAGGCATCCGGCATCTGGTCGAGATAAGACGGCGGCAGCATCAGGCACCCCCGAAGGTGAGGGTATCAGGGCTGCGGTTCTCAGCATCCGCTTCGGCGGCAATGTCCTTGGCATCGTCCTCGCTGTAGCCCTCAAACTCCACCAGATACCGCCAGAACGGGAACTTCCCGGCGGTAACGTAGCCCCAATACATCTGCTTGCGCTCCTTGGGGTCGGAGATGATGCTATCGTCAAAGTCAAAGGTCACGTTGCAGTCGCCCGGCGGGGAAACGGCTGCGCCGCTGTTCCACTGGGCATCCATCAGCTTGCTGATGGAGTATACCAGATCTGTCAGCGCATTGCCCAGCGCCCGCTGCAGATCCTTGACGGTAGTGTAGCTGCGCTGCTTGCTGCTCCTGATCTCCTCGGCGGTCTTGTCCACGTTCTGCGGGTCGGACAGGGTGCCGTAGGCAAGGCCGCACTGGAACTCCACCCGCTTGAGCATGGTATCCATCCCCCGACGATAACTTTCATCGCGCAGGGCAGGGGCAAACACCTCGTAAAGGTTCCGGCCATTGGCCCCGGAGCTGCCGTTCAACCAGTTGCGGTAGAGGCGCTGCTCACGCTGCGGCATAACGCTCTCGCCGTTGATGTCGGGCCGCAGGGCGGTCTGGTCAACGTCAAGGGCCAGCTGCCCGCCGTCATACTCCCACAGCAGCCGCCCATACTGTTCATCGGCATCATGGATGGTGTCAACAGCAGCAGCATAGACGCTCACGCCCAGCGGGGAGTGCCGATCAGTGGAATTGCCGCTGGACACTCTGAAATAGCCCCAAAGCGGACGGTCTACATCGGAGAACTCGGTGTGCGGTGAGATCGCGGCCCATTCCGGCACATCGGTCAGCGGCACCTCGATGCCGAGGTCTGTACTGGTCATTGAGCGGAACGCCTTGACCGTGATGCTGTGCGTGCTGCCGGAAAACTCGTGATCTTCCAGACGGGTATAAATGCGGTTGCCGCGCACCAGATGGTCATAAAAAATAGCCCCGGTCATGCGGCCAGAGCTATCAAAGCGGGTAGGGCAGAAGCAGTCACCCTGCACAGCATCGATCTGGATGCGTCCCTCTGCATCGAGAAAGGGCCGGAACAGGATGCCGCCCAGCGCACAGCCGTATTCCACCGGGGTGCGCAGATCTGCAATGAAAGGCTGCAGCATGGTGCTGATGCTATCGGCGCGGGCACTGCCGGAAACAATGCATTCCATTTCAAGCGTGGTCAGACGGGCCAGCTCCGATGCAACACTCTGGGCCAGCTTCAGGCTGTGCAGGGCGTTCTTGCCGCCGTGGCACCACGGCCCGCCGGTATCGTACATCTGCGCCCACAGGATGATCGCATTCTCCATGCTGTAGGACACGCTGGCGCTGACGGTGGTATTTTCACCGAACAGCAGCCGCGCTTTCTCCCGCAGCCAGAAAAGCAGTCTGTCAAACATTACTTTCGTCTCCAATCTGCCCAGCGGATCAGCGGGGCCAGTATCGTATAGCAGAAATAGCGGATGTCGTCCATGGCGTGGTCGTTCTCCTTCACGACGCGGTCCTCTTTGGCCTTGTCGTCCCAAGAGTACAGGCCGAACTCCCGGCGGGATGCCGTGCAGCTCTCGTGGATGGTCACAAGCCCGGCCTGCATCAGGGATGCCACGCAGCGGATGACGTTCAGCACGTCGTTGTCTGCAGGGATCACCAGATACTTGCCGTGCCGCCGGATGGTCTCGATGAAGGAAGCAGCGGACGGGTCAACCACCACCGCCTGAATGTAATAGCCCTTGGTCAGGCGTTCCAGCTCGGCATAGTGCTCTTCGTCCGTGCGCTGCACACGCTCGGCACGGCTGTCAAAATAGCTTTCCTTGATGCGCAGGGCCTTGCCATCATGAATGACCCACAGGCCCATGGAACAGGGGTTGTGGGTGCCGTAGTCGATGGACACGTAAAACTGCCCGTCGATGTGGGAAGCATCACCGTGAAAGAGGTAGGTGTCCTGCCCGGCGGAGAAGAAAGGGTATACAAGGCCCTCGGCAGCTTTCCTTTTGCCAAGGATGTCACGGGCATACCAGACTGTGCTGCGGTCGTAGGTTGCAAGCACGGCCCGGAGCTGCTCATCTGAGATGCTCATATTATCGGCAATGGTGAAATGTCCGTAGTTAAAGCCGTATTTTGGGTTCTCCGTCTGCTTCTTTTCGTGCAGATTCAGGATGTTTTCGTAGTACCAGTGGCCCTCCGCCTTGGGATTCAGGTCGTGAAATACCTTTCTGTCAGGGCTGGACAGGGTACGGTCGAATACTTCCTTGATGAAAGTTTCGCTGCATTCATTGGCTTCGGTGATGTACGCGGTGCCGTAGGTGTTGCCCTTGATAAGCTTTTCGTCCCCGGCTTTGCCGCCGCCAGACACCAGCACCACCTTTTCACCGGTTGCGGTCTTAATGTACAGGCAATCGCGGTTCTGGTAAGAGCCTTCCCTGCAGCGGCCCTCAAAATAGTTTTTCAGTCCGAAGCCGTCACAGTCCAGAATGTTCAGCCGGGCCGTTGCAGTGGATACGCCCGCAATGAGGTGTATTCTGCTGGGATGCTTTTCCAGAATAGTGCAATACGCCATCGTGATAAGCACGTTCTTGCCACCACGTTTGCCGCCCTCTGCCACGTTGAACCAGTGGTCAAAGCAGTTCCAGAAGAAACGCATCTGGTTTTGGGAAAAAGGTGCAGGGATGTTCATGTCTCAAAATCCTTGATATCGCGGTCAGGCACGGGCCGCTGCAACAGATCTGCAAGCGTCTGCATGTCGTTATTCTGGGCTTCGGTCGTGTTCTCCTGCGGTTTGTCCTTCCACTTGTCTGGCTTCCGGTTTTTCAAATAAAAAATCTGGGCCGTGACGTTTGCAGGCACAACGACCTGTTCCTCTGCATACTCAATGCGTTCTTCTTCAAGCCGCTTTTTTCCATCAACCATGACCTTTTTCAGCTTGATGGGCTTTTTTACGGTCACGGTGCGTGTCTTACAGCTCTCGAACAGCTCATTTTCCACAATGTAATCAGCGTTTTCCCGCCCTACTTTTAAAGCGTCGGAAATGTCGGGAAATCGGCTTTTCCATTCATTCAGGGTATCGCGGTGGATCCCCATGTTCTGAGCTATCTGTTCCTGCGTCAGGCCGTCTCTAGCCCATCCACGAAGCAGCGTCAACCCTTCCGGCTCTAACCACTGCTCATACTTACCTTTGCGGCCAATCGCAGATCACCTCATTTCAGACCAAAGGTCTCGTTCACATAGTCACGCTTCGTTTTGTAGACGTTGAGCATTTCGCTTTCAAAACTCTCCCCTCGGAGCCGTCGAGAGTTGGCTGTGTTCTGGTAAAGCGACTGAAAGCACATCGCTGTCCCAGTTTTCTGCATCTGAGGGGTCTTTGCGGGCTTCCCACCATGAAGCAGGTGGTTCAGGTTATACTCATTCACCTTGAATCCGGGAAGGTCAGAGACACCGCAACAACAAAGGCTGTCTCCCAGTTCTCTTGTTCGGTTTTCTCCGCTGTAAAGAGCAAGGCCAAGTTCATGCGCCCTCTGCTTCAGCTTAAGAATATCGCTCTCGATCAGGGCTTTCGGATAGGTATAATCGCCTGCAACCTTCACAAGGCCCGGTCTTTTGCTTGCAAACTTCATGCCCTCGACAATAACGCCGTAGGCACCAGCAGCCTTGAACTTTTCAAGGTTTTCGTAAACCTCTCCGTATACCTCATGCATGTACGGCTGAATCCTGACGATCAGGCGCTTCACATTCGGAGCAACCTTTCTCGCAATTTCCAGACGTTCTTCAAACGATGGTGCGCCTTCTTCGAGCTTGTCATAACTGCTGCACACCATGCTGATCTGCACAACGCAGTTGCACTTTCTCAGCAGTTCGAGATATTCAGGATCGGCGATGATCCTTCCCTTTGTCGAAACAACAAAGGGGTATTTGGTTTCAGCAAAGACGCGCAGAGCGTTGTAGCTCATGCGGTAATAGCGCTCACAAGGCTGGAAAGGGTCGCTCACGCCCCCCCAGTGAAGAGGAATATTCCAATCACACCAGTTTGTTTCTGATGTGCGCTTTCCCTGAATCCAACTCAGAAGGGCTTTTGTGCCTTCGCCTTTCTGCACCTTGCTGATGTCATACTTTCCGTTCCGCTGCACAAAGCAGTATTTGCAGCCGTGCGTGCATCCCTTGTAGGTGTCGAAACGGATAGGCATATCGCACAACCAGCATTGTGATCCACAGTTAGGCATCTTCATCCTCCGTAACACCGCGAATACGGTTCAGAATGGCTTTTTCAAGCGGCTCCTTCGTATTCTCGCTGATGTATCCCTTGATTTCTTCCTCGCACTCAACGGGGAATGTGAAGGTCACGGAAAATTCTTTCTTTTCCGAAGCCTTTGTGAAACCGTCCTCCATAAGGCTGTCAATGTAGGATACGCCAGCATCATCGTCCTGCGGAATGTCAAAATCAAAGTCAAAGCCACCGAAATCGACTTCAAGCAACTCCTGTTCAAGCTTTGAGAAATCCCAGCCGGTCATTTCGCCGGTCTTGTTCGCCAGCAGGCGGTATTTCTGTTTCTGCTCTTCCGTCAGGCCGGTGTAGCGTACCACGTCGGCCATGTCCACATTGAGCTGCATCAACGCAAGGCGGCGGGTGTGACCGCTGAGAATGACGTTGTTTTCGTCAACCTCGATGGGATCAAGTGCGCTGCACTGCTTGATGCTCTCAGCGCAAGCGTCTACAGCTGCAGGGGAGATCACGCGCGGGTTGTTCTCATACGGCACCAGATCGGAGACCGGCATTTTCAGCAGTTCTTTCTGAATCATCTTTTTTCTCCAAATAAAAAGCCGCCCGGAAAACCGAACGGCAAAGATATCAAAAAAATAAGCAGCACCCATGCATTCAGTTTGACGGACAGGCGTAAAACGGTCGGGTGCTGCTGCATCTGGAACTTTCGCGGCCAGATGCCCCGCTATGCTTTGCACAGCCGTCCCCCGACTGTACATTGCATGGCGCTCTGGGCAGGCCTTGAACCTGCAACCTACGGTTTTGGAGACCATCGCTCTGCCAATTGAGCTACCAGAGTAAAAAGCCGCCCTTGGAATCGAACCAGCCGTGTCTACACACACGCACTGCGCTCCACATTGCGCTCAGGCGGCATAAAGAGCCGTTGGCCGGACTCGAACCGGCACCATTCCACGCCAGCCCGCTGCGGTGATTGGTCGCAGTTGCCTGTTATGGATGTATCATCAATGTTGACCCGCCTGCAACAGCGGCGCTCTGCGTTGAGCTACAACGGCATAATAGAAGCAGTCCGCGAAACGGAAGAGAGAAAACCGCCTGCAAAGCCAAAAGGAGGAAATTATCATGGAGGTTCGTTTCGGAGACTGCGTAGAAGCGGCGCTCCGCTGTGCGCGGTTCCGCTTGTACTGATTTTACCTTACTGCACCCCGTTTCGGGAGTGCCGTGGCATCACAAAATAAACGGTGCTTTTCTATGCAATTTGTACAATTCATACAGTGCTGAAGTCTGACCAGATCTCTGTAAGAGCTTTACACCCACGATTGATGCGCTTCCGAACGATATCAACACCAGAAACCCCTGTTTCATCGGCAATCTGATCCTGCGTTTTTCCATTGACGTAAAAATCCACGATTGCATTTGCGCACTCTGTGGCAACGACAAGGCAGTATGCTCGCTTTGTTGCCTCGTTCTGCAACGCTGAGAGCCGCTTCACCATCTCTCGATACCGCGTCTGTTCCTCAATGATATCCACAGCAGCATTACCGATTTTGTCACCGTTTCCTGTGGCAGTAGGCATACCGGAAAGGTTCTGCGTAATCTTGGTAGCGCTGCCATAGATCCTGTGAATACGTTCGAGTTGTCTATCCACGTCTATCTTGTAGTCCCTGCACTGTTGAAACCATGCCTTGACATCGCGGTAGTCTACACCGTCTCGCTTTTCATTTTCAGGTGCACATGTGAAGATCATCTTTTTTCTCCTTTACTCCCTCCAAAAATAGCAACACTCCGGGCGCTGCGAACGGGACGCGATACTCTACCAAATCCGCAGGGGTGATGTACTTTCGGCCAAACAGGCTCTTCATGTCGCGCCAAACGGCCCACGGAACGCGGTAGAAGCATCTGCCGCTGAAAGAACAGAGGACAAAGGCAATGCCGCCGAGGGCTTCTGTGCGGCTCAGACGGAGCGCTTGTGCAGTCAATACGCGGTCAAAGGTTAGCCGGTCACTGTCGGTGTGCTTGGCTTCAAAATTGATGGCTCTTCCGCCTTTGAGAATGCCCTTGTAGTCCGGCTGGGCCTGTTTCGTGTAGCAGGCAAGGAACCGGCCAGCACGGTCTGGGCTTCCGATCGGACGCATCGGTTCCGGGGTCTTTTCGATGTCTGCAAGGCCGATGAATCTGTAATAGGCGCAGGCATTGTCAATGATGTGCTCAAAGCCAGCGCCCTCTGCGCGGCTTCTTGCACCGGTATAGCTGCGGCGAATACTGGCCGCCGTTCTTCGGTTATTCATTGCTCAATTCCTCCACATAGCACCAGCTTTGAGGCGGGCGGCAAATGGAACATCCGTCGATTTTGCAAGTCGGTGGAATCATGTAGTGATAAGACGTTTCATAGTTTTCACAACGCCAATTTCCACAAACACAATTTGATCTGCCCGTTCCAAAAAAGCCAAAACGCGAAAACTCGTCAAGGTCTCTGGGCTTGTCATAAATCTTCAGGTCAGAGATGTGCCAGCCGTAGCCATTACGACCTTGCAGATATTTTTTAACGGTTTCTTCGGTCAGACAGGCGGCTTGAAGCAGCTCGCCAGCTGGTTTATATCGCCAGTCCAATGTCAAAATGTTTATGTCCATCATCGTTCCAACGTGAACAAGCTTGTCGATTTTGTCACAGGTGAACTCGCCGATCACTCTGCTGTCCATTTTCTGCACGCCAGCCTTGGGCGACTTCATAACCCAGCCATCGTGACCAGTGCAGTAGATGTACACCTTGAACGGCGTTTCCAGCTTCGGGCGGGTTTTACGCACCTCTACGGTTTTCATCCCTGCCCAAATAAACTTGCACCAGTTTGGACGGACGCTCAGCAAAGCAGCTTTACTCACTTTGCACCTCCCCGCCGTCCAGGTCGCCTTTGAGCTGTTCGAGCTTTTCAAGCACGATCTGCTGTACCTCTTCAGGCTTGCCGACGATCTCAACGAGCTGCGCTAGCATGATGTAAACATCCGCGATTTCTTCCCTGACGCTCTCGTGGGCGACCTTGATCTTCGCACCGTTGCGGTAGTTGAAGGTTACGGCCCGCTGGAGATTGCAGATCGCCTTCGTGAGCTCTGACATTTCCTTGATCGCCATCTGGAGCTGAGGGGCGGTGCCGTACCGATTGATCGCCCGCCGGATGGTACTCAGACCGTAATTAGGAATGACCGGGATTCCTGCATCCTCGTACCATTTGAGCTTTTCCCGCAGGGTCGCGTAGGCCCACAAAATCGTGTAGTGCTCTGCGATCAGTCCATCAATGCTCTGCTTCGGGTCGTCGAAGAGGTGATCGGTCAGACTTTCGGAGAGCTCCATATCGTTGCAGCCCAGATCGATGCTGCTGCCATGCCCCTTGACGAGCTGCCGCGCATACTCGGTCAGTGCCATTTCAGGTTGCCGCAGCCATACCCAGCCGTCCTCGCTGACGTCAGTAAAGTTGAGGGCAGTCTGAAAATTGTCCACCGGGTTGTCGGTCGTCAGCCTCGGAACGCTCTTAATCTTTTGCTTATCCATTCTATACCTCCTCAAAAATCCCAGTCGTCGGGGACATACAAACGGCACTCTCCATCCCCGTTGTCGCTGGTCGGTTTATCAAACGGGCAGCCCGGGCAACCATTTCCTGTCGCCAAATAGCAATGGCAAAACCCCATCAAATAACGGGCCATTTCCTCCGGACTCATAGCGTCGGTTTCAGGGTTGGATTTTGCTTGATCATTCATCGTCGCCCCTCCAATACTCCACAAAATAGGTCAAAGTAGATTTGCCGCTGCGCTTTTCCTTTCCCATGCGGACGGTGTAGCCGTTCATCGACAGGACGACGACCAGCGCTTTCCGGTCCTCCACCTTGTCGCAGTCAATCTTGTAATGCTGTGACATGTATTCATCCTCCGTGCCGCTACTTGTATAATCAGCAGCGGTTTATGTAACTGTGTTTGTATTTCAGACCTTGAGATCGCTTTGCGGGCGTTCCAGCCAGTCGCGGACGGTATCTTCGGACGGCGCGCCGTCGTCGCACAAGGCCAGAACCGCCGGAACCAGCTTCCGGGCCATTTCTTCGTCATCCATGTCCCGGATAGCGTCTCCGATCGTGGTCTGATCGCTCGTTCTGATTTCCAGCGCCAGCTTCACGACGGAGCCGTCCTGACGGGTCCACGAGCAAATAAGGCTCTGGCCGCCGATCTTTTCCAATGTGGTCAACATCGTATCGCGACAGGCGGCGATACTCGCTTCAGCTCTTTCCATTACCTGTACTCCTTTCCGGTGGCCTTGTCCCTCAGCGGGATGCGGCCTATGATCTCGAACCCTGCGATACCGGCCATCTGGCGCAGCAGGGGAACGATGTCTCCGATTCTGTCAAGCCGGGCGGCTTCCTTCTGGTACTCGCCCTTCTGGATGCTGCGGAAAGCTGCGCAGGGGGTCGGATCTGCATAATGCTCGGCGTTCCGGCTCATGTTGTCATTGCTCATGTTCAAGCTCCATTCTCCAACAGGTCAAACAGAGTGGGTGCATCCTTTTCTGCATCCGCAGATTCCAGATAGCCCACGCCGTCACGAAAATAATCCGGGTTCAGCTCCACGCCCTTGCCCTTGCGGTTCATCTTCACCGCTTCATACGGCACCGTGAAAAGCCCTGCAAAGGGGTCAGCAACAAGTTCGCCCTCATTGCTGTACCGCTCAATCAGGCGCTGCACGATGTCGATCTGAAGCGGGCAGACGTGGAGGTTCTGCCGCCGCTGGCTCTGGGAGGTGTTGAGCGTTTTCATCCGCACAATGTCGTCCCAGACCGTCATATCCCATGAGCCGGGCGCAACGACCATGAAGGTGCTCGGCAGCCGTCCGTCTTTGTCGAGGCTTTCTGCGAGTTTGACGTGCTCGTCGTAGTCGTAGACACTGTCGCGGCTGAACTTCCGGTAGACGCTCTGTAGTTTGGAGGTTGGAATCTTCTCCAGATCCTCCCTAGCAAAAGGCCTGTCGCCGCTGGAACGCCAAAACGCATGAGCGTCAATCTGCCACTGGGCGCGGGTGTATTCCTCTTTGGACTTCTTCACGGGGATATCAGCATAGCCGCGGCTGCGGTCAGTAGGCAGCTTGCGGAACAGCAAGATGTACTCAGGGCATCCAACACCCATCTTCGTGCCATCTTTGCACTGCTCAGTCCAGCCGAGGCGGTAGGTCTGGTTGTTCTCCCGGACAACATCCGTGACTACTGTAATCATCCCAAAGTACGCAAAGCCATGTTTGCGGAAATGGGCAATGCAGTCAGCATGGAATGGCTCAATTGTAGGCGCGGCCAGCCCGGTGACATTGGCGAACTCCACGCGGTCTTTGACATGAATCGCAGCCACGCGGCCCGGCTTCAGAGTCCGCAGTAGCTCAGGGGTGAGGAAGTCCATCTGCTTGAAGAACTCATCATCGTTCGGGTTGTGCCCGAAGTCATTGTAGCTGGGGCTGTACTCATAGTGGTTACCGAACGGAATAGAGGTCACATACAGGTCGATGCTGTCCGTCGGCCAGCTCTTGACCTCTTCCACGCAATCGTTATTGATTGCGATGTAGTTGCTGCCTTTTACTTCCACGCGCTCACATCCTATCGTTCTCTTTAAGACCTCAAGTGCAAGGCTGCCGAGGCCGTATTCTTTGATAATTTCTTCCATCTGCTCGCTGAGTTCATCGTACTGCTTCCACTTCCGCTGGAGGGCCAGCAGCACCTCCGTTTCGGTGTCCATGTACAGGATGTCAATCACGCACGGTGACTTCTGGAGAAAGCGGTAAATGCGGTGAATGGCTTGAATGAAGTCGTTGAACTCATAGTCAATACCCATGAAGATTGCCCGGTGGCAGAACCGCTGGAAGTTGCAACCAGAGCCTGACAGGCTTTTCTTTGTGCCGAAGATGCGGGTCTTGCCCTGTGCGAAGTCCATGACGCGCTGCTCGCGGGTTTCGAGATCCATGCTGCCGTAGATGTCCACCATCTCCGGGACGGCTTTTTTCAGGGCCTTGCGCTCGTCCTCCAAGTCATGCCAGACAACGAAGTGTTCATCCACCGGGGCCTCCGCGATGATGCGGGCCACCTCAGCGGCGCGGATGTCGATGCTGTCCCGCTTCTCTTTGGCTGCATCCTGCAAGCCCATCGCGGCATCATGGCCGAGCTTCATCTGGCCGTCGGCTTCAAATTCAGCGGGCCGGTCAAGGCTGTTCAGCTTGTGATACCGGATGTCCAGCGGCGGCAGGACGTAACCATCATCCGAGAATCCGAGGTCGGACGGCTTCTGAAGGAAAAGCCCCCAGCTGGCACACCAAATCCAGAACTCCCGCTCGCGACCCGGATAAAGGGTCAGGTTGTTCGCTTTGGTGCTGTCCCTCTTGAAAAAGCGGGTCAAGCTCTGTCCGGTGTCCATAATTTCGAGGAACCCGGCATAGTGAATCAGCTCTTTGTAGCGGTTCGGGCTGGGTGTCGCGGTGTTGGTCAGTTTATACTTGACACCCTTGAACTTCTGCATGAAGCTCTGATAGGTCTTGCTGCCGAAGCTGCGCAGTGTGGCAGCCTCGTCCAAACTGACCGCTGTGAAATGATGCGGGTCAATGTCGCCGTCTCTGACGCGCTCGTAATTGGTCAGGACGATGGGGGCTGTGCTGGCCTCCACTTCTGCCATCGTGCGGCAGTAGGGCGGTTCGTCCATGCCAAGCAGGTTCATAGCGTCGGCCTTGAACTCCGGCAGGACGTTCAGCGGCATCACAATGAGCGTCTTGCCGCCCTCGTGCTTCTGGAGCAGCCTGCACCATTCGAGCTGCATGATGGTCTTTCCCAAACCGAAGCGGGCGAAAATGCCACGGCGGCCCCCACGCAGCGCCCACAGGACGCTCACGCGCTGGTGATCTTTCAGCGCCGGGCTGACCTCGGCGGGGTCAATCTCGATACCGGACAGGGGCGCAATGTCGATTTTTCGCTCCAAAAACTCCTTGTATGTCATTTTGCGTGTTCATCTCCCATCGTTCTCCCTCTCTCACTTCACAGACGGGTTTACACGTTCCACCAGCTCGCAGCCGGGCACTGCCGTGCCGGTCTTGAGCAGGGCCGCAATGGCCGTTTTGTTTGGCGTGCGGGTGGTTTTCTCGGTCATGTACTCAGCAGGAACAGCGGCTTCATCCAGCACGCTGACCGCCTTACTGCGGCGAAAGCTCACCGCGCACCGGTCACTGCTGAAGTTCTGCCCACCCAGAGCATCGGTCAGGTAGTGCTTGAGACTGTCGATCTTGCGCTTTGCGGCTGCCTTGCGGTCAGCAAAAGCCTTTTCCTGCGCTTCAAAGGCCGCAACATCGGCTTCGAGATTCTTTACCCAGCAGGCGATGTTGTCCACCTTCTCGGCCTTTGCCATGTTCAGCTTTTCCAGCCGGTCAATGTCCATAACCTCGCCGGTCTCCTGATCGATGCAGTCCAAAATCTGCGAGTTGATCTCATACAGGTTCATAGTGCTTTTTACCTCCATGCGTTCAGGACGCGAGAAATGGCCCTGAACGGCGTTTTGTGTTTTGCAGTATAACTGCCGGTTTGCCCTAAAACTGCGTTCAGGGAGCCGTGCAGGACGCTCTGAACGCCATATGCGGGTTATTCTTTCAAAAGCTTCTGCTCTGCGCGGGCTTTCAGCATCTTCTGCAACTTACGGTGTGAATGCAGGCAGCGCTCTGTCATGAGCCGCTCTCCCTGAATCTTCTGAATCCGCTCCAGCCATTCAGGAAGCAGCTTGTCCTGCCACTTGCAGTGCTGTATGACATCGTAAAACGCCTGTTCTGCGATATCATCCGGGGCCGTCCGAAGGTCTGACTTTGCCCAGACCGTGGAAATCGCCTTCCGGCTCTCGTCTGTTTGGGGCTTGCCGAAATAGCCATCTGCCACGGCCAGCAGTTCGATGATCTTCTCCATCGTCAATCAAATCACCCCCTTGAAGATGTCTGCATAGACATCCGCTGCAGATCTGGATGTGCCCGGTGCAGGCTTGTTCGGTTGCTGCTCCCGGTCACGGGATATCCACCCGGATGCTGCAGCCTTCCAGTTCTTCATGGGATTCCGGCCCACCTTCCAGCCGTTGGACTCGTAATAGGCATGGAACCGGATAGCCTGCCCTTCAGTTCCGCCCTTCTCCGCAAAGTAACTTTTCACCGTTTCAACATCCGGCGGTGAAAACCTGCTTTTGGGGGTAGGGGGCAGCGCTTCAGCGCTACTACTATCAGATACTTTAGTATCTGAATTATTATTATTTTTGTTTTTATTATAGGTTTTATCGGTTTCTGTGGGTTTCTCGGAAAACCCATGGGTTTCTGTGGCTTTTCTGGGTCTTCCGCCTTTTTTACCATTTTGTCGATTTGCAAAAATAGAGCGTTGGTACGTTTCAATGCTCCCGTTCATTGCTTCCCGCTGGGATTCAAACGCCACCTGTTCGACAAGCTCAAGGCCTTCCGGTTCGCTCCCGGTTTCCACATAGGCCCGCATAGCGTTCACGACATGACGGAACTCTGCATCTGGCAGAATATCAAACATCTTGAACGATGTGAACAGGATCAGCAGCCCTTTCGGGCGAGCCGTTTCGATATCGTCCACCACTAACCACCTCCTTTCCGTTTTTGAAAACCAAATGGTTTTTTGAGAAACCGATGGGTTTTCTTGGGTTTTTACTGGTCAATGATCTTAACCTCGACGCCGTAGCCGAGAACGTTCCGGCACTGCTGTTTGATGCGGGGGATCGCAACAGCGCTACTTTTGAGAAACTTCTTCGTACTGGGGGTGCAGGCCAGATATAGCGTAACGCCGTCAAGACTAGCCTTGGTTCCGCGCAGGTTGTCCGCGATGAACTTGTCACCGTAGACCTCAACACGGCGGATGACCTCGCCCCAGTTTTCAAAATCTTTGCCCGGACACTTTGCAGGGGGGGCTTCCGGTGCAGCCTGCGGGCGGTTCTGGCTCTTGAGGTCGTTCAGGGCATCCAGCATTGCAGCCATGCAGGTGGTGCACACCTTGATTTCGTTGTGCAGCTCAACGAGGGTGGCGTTCAAGCCGGTCAGCTGGTCAATGGCCTTCTTCATGTCCTCATTCTGCCGATACAGACGGCTGTCAATGGATTGTAGCAGGATGTACACCCGGCTATCATCCGGGGTATCATCCTGACATTCCGCAAGCAGGAAGTCATACGCACCATTGCGGATTTTGATAACCGCGCTCACAGAGCGTCCAAGGATGCTTGCTACCTCGGTTTCAGATAAGCCTTTGCTGAGAAGAAGCTTTTCCTTTCGCACTTCTTCCGGCAGGATGTTTCTTGTCATTGGCATTTTTCTCTCTCCTTCTGCCGATCAAAACGGCAAATCTTCATTGTCGTAGATCACGGAAAAATCTTCCGTGTCGTTCTCAGCCGCCTGCGGCGCGCTCTGAGCGCCTTTTGCTTCGCGGGCATAACTTTGCGTCTGTTCATCGAAACTGCGTGCAGACGTGCTGTCAGCCGATTTCGGTCCGCAAAAAGCTGACTTCCCGCACCTGAATCTCATAGGCGGTGCGGTTGTTGCCATGCTTATCCTGATATTTCCGGGTCTGCAAACTGCCGTTGACGGCAATCATGCTGCCTCTGTCGAAATACTGGGAGACGAACTGCGCCGTCTTGCCCCATGCCACACAGGGCAGGAAATCCGTCTCGCGCTGGCCGCTGGCAGAATAGCTGCGCTCACAGGCGATATCAAAAGAGCAGACTTCCTTGCCGCTCGTGGTGGTGCGGAGTTCCGGGGTGTGGGTCAGACGGCCCATGGCTGCGATCGTATTCAGCATAGATCAGCCCTCCTTCGGCTGTTTCTGGGCACACGTCCAGCACAGGACGCGCCCAAACTTTTTCTTGGTGCTGGCAGCGGTCTCTGCCGGTGCCACGGTACGGCCCTTATAGGTCACCGGCTGCAGGGGCTTGCCGCAGCAGGCACAGATAAACGGCTGTTCCTGTGCGGGCTGCTGCTTCTGGGCAGGAGCTTCACGCTTCGGTGCGGGCTGCTGCCGCGGCTTCTTCCCGCCAGCGGGGTTCTGACCGCTTGCCGCCTGATACTCGTCCGTGTCGGCATCCTTGGTGTCGTCGATGCAGAACAAGCCGTTCAGGGCGTACTTGCGGGCGTAGCTGCTGGACGTTCCCGTTACCTGAGCAGCGTCCATCTTGGTTTTCTGCTCCGGCTCTCTTGCGTATGCCTTTACAGAGATGCAGCTGCCGTCCATAGATTCCAATTTTGCCGTAGCTTCAATGTAATGCCATCCCTCAAGAACCTTCGGTTCATCGGAGAGTGTGAGCAGCAGGCCGTGGGCCTTGAGGATGGGCTTCACCGCTTCCAGAATGTCCTCGCAGGAGCGGTATCTGTACCCGCCGAAGGTGTTCATCTGACCTTTCGGGGCCTTGAGTTCGCTCTGCACTGCGGCCAGAGCGGCGTAAATGCTTGTGGTTTCCATTACTCTGCATCCTCCTGATCTTCGGTCTGTTCTGCCCCTCGCGGCAGGAAATAGTAGTCGTCCGGCGGCTCAAGTGCCGGGCCGTACCCGTCAAGGGCGAGATCATACATCGGGTTCATGCTACCACCTCCGGTGCCGGGTCAATGGCGACAGGGGAGACGTCCAGTGCGGGAATCAGCTTTCCAGCGGTCAAACGCTGCGTAGCAGGGGAATGCTGGGCTTCACTGACAGGCGTTCCAAACTTGATGTCCGCGCCCAGATCTTCAACCTCGACCGTGACCTTCAGGCGGTGCAGACCGGTAATGTCCTCGAACGCACCCGAAACGCTGTCAAGCAGTTCGTCAACGATTCCGGGAATGTACTTGCCATCCATGAACTTGCCATCACTCGAAAAGCGGCCCTGAATCTCAACATAATTTTTTTCCATCTGTAAAAACCTCCGATTTTGTGATATCATCGGGGTGATGGGGCTTTCAAATTCCATCAACCCTTGCAGCCTGTCGGTGTTGGCGCACCGGCGGGCTGCTTTTTCTTTTGTGCGGCCAAAATCTCTTTGATGCGGCCTTTGCCGTAAGTGCCTGCGCTTGCCGTGAAACGCTCGTTGTCGTCCACAAGGCCCTGATGGATTGCCCCAGCCCGCTCTTCCTGCTGACGAAGAAGCTGTTCTGTCCGTTCCCGGTAGTGAGCTTCAAGGGATTTAACCCTTGAATGTACGGCTTTGCACTCGGGACACCGCTCAGCGCGGCGGCCCACATTGTGCATCACCTTTCCGCAGTCAACACAGACGCGGGTGTAGATCATATTGTTACTGGAAGCCATGCTCAGCCAACCTTCCTGCCGCTCTTCACGGTATTGGCCTGCGGCTTGTGAATCTTGCAGGGCCGCTTCTCACGCGCTTCGGCTGCAAAGCCCAGCCGCATGAAGAAGATTTCCAGCAGGATCAGCACCATGGCCGTGATGAACGCGCCGTCCGAGACGGTGCCGCCGGTCTGGAAGCTGCCCTCCAGCCCCATGCCGTACAGCAGGCCCACGGTCCCGCTGGCCACGGCCAGCCAGTACCAAACGCCGGATTTGATCTTCATGCGGATTCTCCTTTCTCGACACGCGGGAAGAAATACTCCCCGATTTCATTCTGCCGGATACCCAGCAGCTCACACATTGCAGTGATCTCCGTGCTTGTCCACGGATTGTGTCCGTGCATCCTGCCGCTCATGGTGTCCCGGCCAATGCCGATGTACTCGGCCACTTCCTGATCGCGGTAGCCGCAGCTGTGGAACCGTCCCCGCAGCTTCCAGTATGGGATCTGCTTGAAAGTGCCGCGAATGGTTGATGGGTTCAACATTTTATTCCTCCTTCTTGGCGGGCAGCACCTCGCTGGTCACCCAGCGCTTGAAAGCCTTGGCCTTGGGCATCTTGCTGCTCAGGATCAGGCTGTACAGACCGGACTCGTTGATAATGAGCATTTCCTGCTCACCGGAGGGGGTGACTGTTTTGGTCACCCCTTTGTCCTCGGCGTCAACATGGTCGCGGATAGCACGCTGGGGATTCTTGTACCCCAGCGCCACGGCAACGTCCTTGCCGACGAGCCACGGTGTGCCGTCAATCTCGACGATGCGCACCTGCCCGAACTCGGGATTAGTGAATGTGGTCAAGTCGTTCATGGTGAATATGTACCTCCTTATTTTCGATGAATTTCAATATAACGTTCGATTCTTTCGCACACACGGCAGACTGCTGTATAAAATTTGACTTTCTGCTCAGTGACGAGTATTTTAATAATCAGAATAAGTTTGTCCATGGAACCTCCCAAAGAAAGGAATGATAAGATGAGTGATGAGAAGAATAGCGGCAACACCTTTAACATCAATGCCGTACCAAGTTGCATTGACGAACCTGTAAAGGCTGTTCTGAACCCCGGTGCTAATCAGATTGGAACTCTTTTTGGAGATCTTCTTGCAATGGCAACAAGCAAAATCCATTTTTCAGCAGAAAAGATGAGGTTGCAACAAGCACATGATTTAGAAGAGTTTAAAAAATCACTGAGTGACAAGTTGAATGCAAAACCAGCAGAATGCTTGGTTGAACCTCGTATGCAGGTGGTTGGCCCCGCTGTCGAAAATGCAAAATTTTGCATGGACGAGCCACAAATCCGAAAGATGTTTCAAAATCTGCTTGCAAATTCTGCCGATATAAGATATCAAAGTCAGGTGCATCCTTCCTTTTCGGCTATGATTGCGCAGATGTCTCCTTTGGACGCTGAAAATTTGGAACTGTTCAAAGGCGATCGAACTCTTCCGATTGCAAGGTATAAATACACTCTGGAGAACGACGGCGAAAGCGCTGCGTTTACAAATTGTTTTTTAAAGAACCCTAAGATGATTCATGCCACAGACATCAACCTTCAAGCCACATCTTTAAGTTCATTGGAACGACAAGGGTTGATAGAAATTCGCTATGACTGTTGGCTGTTGGATGAGAAATTGTATGACGTATTTATCAAAAATGAACTGAGAGATATATTGGAAAGCGAGTTGCTCCAAATGAAAGCCTGCGAAGCAAAGATCAATGACAGAAAAGTGCAATCACTGGACTTTGATAAGGGAATTGTCCGGTTGACACCGCTTGGAAAAACTTTTGTTAGTGTTTGCTTCGATATCTGATCTTTGGTTGATCACTTAGCTAAGAATTTCAGCGCCCAGCGTTCCTCTTCCGCAGGTTCGCTGGGCTTTTTGCTTTCCATGGGATTGACCTCCTTGTGGTGTTCTCCCTTCTGCGGTATACTGGGGTGGAAGGGAGGTGAAAATATAATGTCGCTTGCAATAACTTTGGCAAATCAATACGGAATTGTGATGTCTGCGGACCGAAGACTAACCACAACGGTAACTGATGAAAAAACAAAGGAAAATGAATCCTTCGTCCTAACAGAGCATGAACAAAAGCTTTTTCTTACGAAGGCAGGACACGGAATTTCCTATACAGGAGCCTCATCGTTAGCAGGTGGACGACGTACAGCCTGCATTATTCGCAAAACCCTTGCACAGCTAGAAGAGTGCCTTTCCCTTGAGGATGAGATTCTGTCAGTCAAAAAAGAGCTTCAAGCATTTGCAAATGGACGAAATGTGATCCTTATAGGTGCGGCTATTTGTGACGAAAAAAATCGTGTCCTTTCATCTTCGTTGACAACGGATGAAATTACAGAGCATACGAAGGATGAAAAATGTCTTGCATTTTCAGGGGAATCAGATACTGTGATTAAGTTGACGGATATGTTTCCGGTGGATTACAATGCGTTTCCACTGCAGGAATCTATTGACTATCTTCGTTTTTTAACCCGGTCAGTCGCAGGACTTCAGCATTACGCTCAAATGAATCAAACTGTTAGCGAAGCATGTGATGTTTTGGTGATTCAAAGCTCCGGAACAGAATGGATTACATCACCCGAAGTCCTTTACTGAATTATTTGAGGTCACTGCGTGATCCGCATTGACGGAACCTTCAATCACTCGTTTAGGAACTAAAGCGCTCTGTGGTTGCCGCTCTTGTACCGCCAGTACAAGAGCGGCAATTTCTTTGGGCTCACCAGTGATTTCAATTTTCATCTTGTTCACCTCCCATTGAATGAACTTGCGTGGTCTACTTTAAGTAGACTTATTGGCGAAAAAAATTTGGTCAATCGAGATACCGACGACCTCACTGATTCTTTTCGCAGTGGCGACAGTGGCACATTCGGGCGACTGCTCGATTTTGCGGTATGTATCGCGCGAAATGCCAAGCTTTTCCGCCATTTCACGCTGCGTGAAACCAGCGTACTGGCGGGCTTGTTTAACGGTGAATCCCAAACTTACACCTCCTTTCATTTTTGGCTTGAGAACACTATACTCCACTTTTAGTAGAATGTCAAGAACTTAAAGTAGAAAATTTTTGGTTGAATGTTGACAATTCTCTACTTTTGGTGTAATCTCTACATATAAGGAGTGATTCAATTGAGCATCGCTGAAAATATTAAAAAAATCCGATTGGAGCACGGCCTGTCACAGGCTGAACTTGGCAAGATTGCAGGCGTCAGTGACAAAGCGGTGTCCACATGGGAACTCGGAACGAAAATTCCGCGCATGGGTGCTGTAGAGAAAATGGCAAATTATTTCGGCATCCCCAAAAGTGCAATTGTGGATGATGCGCCCGCTGCTACGACCTCCCGCCCTATTCCGCCGGGCTTCCAGCCTATGCCGGAGATGGACTGGGTGCCGCTGGTAGGCCGGATCGCCTGCGGGACGCCCATCACGGCGGAAGAAAATGTAGAGCAGATGGTTTGTGTGCCTTCCCGCTGGCACTCCACCTTTACGCTGACCTGCAAGGGCGACAGCATGGAGCCTCGCATCCACGACGGTGATCTGGTGGCAATTCGCAGCCAGCCGGAGGTAGAGAACGGCGAGATTGCTGCTGTGCGGATCGGAGAAGAAGCTACCTTGAAGCATGTCTATCTGCACGAGAACTTCATTGAACTGCGGCCGGAAAATCCGGCTTTCAGCAGCATCATCCTCAGCCGGGAAGATATGAATGCCGTTGTCATTGAAGGCAAGGCCGTGGGGCTCTGCCGGGATATATGATGTTGGAGAGGAGTCTGTCATGTCAAGTAGAAAATCTGTTGGGCATTCCAAAAAGTATGCCCAGACCATGAAGTCCTTTGATAGGAGCGTGACCAGAACGACCAACGCTGTCTCGCGCGTGGCTTTCGGTCAAGCAAAACGGGGAAGAAGTCGGCAGAATCTCGACACAACCTCTGACAGCTGGGAAAGAACCAGCCTTACGAACAAACAACTGATTGCTTCGTGTGTTGTGGGGGCAATTCTTCCAACTATGTTTCTAGTTGGAAAGGGCGCGGCAACGGAAACAACAGGAACAACAGGAATGCTTCTGCTGGTCTTATTCTTCTTCTTTACGATTCCGTTCTTTGTAATGGTTTTGATTTTTATGGTGTTCAATACCATTACTCGTCCGAGATCGAAATGCAATGCAAAGCAAAGCTGCATGACAGAAGAAAACGTAAATGAAGTGAATGAGCCTGCGCAACTCTACTCTCCTAATCCTGAATGGATGGGGCAGACTGACCTTGTGGATTCTCGTGCGAATGCAAGGGTCTTGGCTCCACAGTTTCTGAAACAGGCTCAGGAAAGCGCAAAAATCCTTCAGACGACCACAGACCCCGCCACCTTTTTTACAAGATATGATTTTTGTGTTGGACGTTTGATGGAACTCGAAGAGTGCAAAAAGTACGGTGCACCGGTAAGCGCTACAGCTGATTTGAAAAAGTATCGCAGCCTTAGCTTCCGGGATGATGCTGTAAAGGAAATCATTCACCGTACAGAAGAAAAGTATCAGGCAAAAATCGAGGGCCTGAAAACAGCAAAAGCGAAACAGAACTGGGCCAAAAAGTATCATCAGGCATTTGAACCGTATTTGCCTTACATGACAGACGGCCAGAAGTCTGAGCTTGGAGAAGCAAGCGCATATCTGTTTGATCTGGCTCAAAAATAAAAAATCCCGCCCATGCTGGAACATGGACGGGTAGCAATAAAAAACTCCCCCGGCGCGCCAACGCCGGGAGAGTGAATCTGCTTGCCGGATGGCATTACAGATCGTACAGTTGGGGAACCGTACAGATTTATGATACCACCTCCGGGCAGGCTTGTCAAAGTGTACCCTTTTGGAGGTGGATTTTATGAAAAAACGAGTCAACACGGCATTTTGGGTAGAAAAGGAAAAGCGCTGGTGCATCGCGGTGCAGAAGAACGGCACCCGCAAACGGTTTTACAGCAGCACGCCGGGCCGAACAGGACAACGGGAAGCAAACGCAAAAGCGGATGCATGGCTTGATGACAGCATCCGGGACGGCAGGAAGAAGGTGGCCGCCCTCTATGCCGAGTGGGTGGAAGAGCTGAAGTTGACCTGCGGCACGTCCTATGTGATCCAGTGCAACAAATACGGCGAATACTACATTCTCCCGGTGTGTGGGAACATCCGCATCGACGAGCTGACCGAAGGCGATCTGCAAAAGGCAATTGACATGTCTTTCAAAAAGCGCTGCCTCAAAAAAGGGGGAAAGCGCACGAGTGACAAACCTCTGAGCCGCAAAACCCTTATGACGATCCGCTCAACAGAGATCAGCTTTGTGAAATGGTGCCGCCGGAACAAGTACAGCGCCCTGTTCCCTGAGCTATCGATCCCGAAGAATGCCCGGATGGGGAAGAAAAATATCTTACAGCCGACCGCTTTGAAAGTTCTGTTTGATGTGGACACCCGCCTTTACTATGGCAAGCTGGTCTTTGACGAATATATTTATGCCTATCGTTTTACGGTGGCTACAGGTGTACGCCCGGGGGAGCTTGTGGGGCTCTGGTATGGTGACGTCAAAGGGAACACGGTCAATCTGCGCCGCAGCATCAACCGGCTGGATGAAGAAACCACCGGAAAGAATGAAAACGCTATTCGTTCGTTCGACATGGGGAAGGAAGCCCGTGAGGCATACGAAGCGCAGGTGGCCTTGCTGAAGGCTTCCGATATCCCGCTGAACTATACCACCCCTTTGTTCCAGATCCCAAACCAGAGGGCTTTATTCAAACGCTGGAAGAAGTACCAGAAGGATAACGGAATTGAACCACAGGTTACGCTGTATGAGATGCGGCATACGTTCGTCAGCGTCGAGTCCGGCGTGCTGACCGACAGCCAACTGAAAATGCTGGTAGGCCACAGCAAGAACATGGACACTGCCGGAGTGTATCGGCACGAGCTTGACGGTCAGAGGGAAGATCTTGCTGCCGCTACCACCGCGGCATTCAAAAAGGCACAGGCCTGAATCTGGTAACAGTTTTGGTAACACTCTTTTTTGTAAATGTAGCAAAATACATGGGCTACAAACCAACCGCACTACCTTTTTAGCAAGTGTTTAGGCGCGTTGCAGATATGCTTTTGACGTCACTCAATCATTTTTTGTTGTTCGACCCCCACTACCCGCACTAAAAAGCACGCTGATACGTTTGTATTTGCGTGCTTTTTCTTTGCACCATTTTGCAGGCAGCGTTGGATTTTGCGCTGTATTTTTTTTTTTTTGAAAACACCAAAATATAAACAAAAAACCTACGGACATTGCGATTTTCAACGCAAATCCGTAGGATTTTTGGAGCTACTGACCTGATTCGAACAGGCGACCTGCTCATTACGAGTGAGCTGCTCTACCAGCTGAGCCACAGTAGCACACAGGCCTGATAACGGAGAATATTTTATCATACTTCCGGAATACTGTCAAGGCCGGATTTTTGCGCCTACAATGGTGCGAAAGATGCATTTGATAAAATAAAACTGCCCTTCGAGAAAAACTCAAAGAGCAGCCATGATATAAAGTGAAAAATTACTTGAACAGCTTGCGGCCGATCCAGATGCAGACGCAGGCACCCACAACGGACACGAGGATCTCGCCCACGATGCCGGTAGCGCTCAGGCCGATCAGGCCGAACAGGATGCTGCCCACAAAGCCACCCAGAATGCCCAGCACAATGTTGCGCAGGGTGGAAGTTTCGCTGCCCATGATGCGGCCCGCAATATAACCGGCCAGTGCACCGATCAGCAGACTGAAGATGAAACCTAACATATCAATACCTCCTGAAATTTATGATCCTGCCGTCTGCGTATCAGATCGCTCCTGCGCATAGCGGCAGATGGCCTTCAAACAACAGTGTTCGCATTCCGGTTTGCGTGCATTGCACACAGCACGGCCATGCATCACAAAACGATGGCACAGATCGCTGCCTTCCTCGGGCGGGATGATCTTCCACAGGGCCATTTCTACTTTCTGCGGCTCCTTGATGCCGTCCACAAGGCCGATCCTGTTGCACAGCCGGATGCAGTGGGTATCTGTCACGATGGCTGGCTTGCCGAACACATCGCCCATGATGAGGTTTGCGCTCTTGCGGCCCACGCCGGGCAGAGCCAGCAGTTCTTCAAAAGTGGCGGGGACCTGACAATCGTATTTGTCCCGCAGCATCCGCATACAGGCGGAGATATCCCGCGCTTTGGAGTGCCCAAGACCGCAGGGCTTCACAATGGCTTCGATGTCCTCCGGTTCTGCGGCAGCCAGTGCGGCTACACTGGGGTACTTGGCGAACAGGTCCTCGACCACGATATTCACGCGGGCATCCGTACACTGCGCGGCCAGCCGGACACTGACAAGCAGCTGCCATGCATGGGCGTAGTCCAAGGTGCATCCGGCATCCGGATACTCTTTTTTCAGACGGTCAATGACCTCCAATGCCAGAGCCTTCCTGGCGGTAAGATCCTCCGGCACTTTTTGGCGAACAGACATTGTTCCACCTCCTTTGACAAAAGTTAAGATGATAATACCATGTTTTGCATTTTTTGTAAACTGCAGCCGGGGATTATCTGAGAATGATTTTCAGATAAAGTATTGCTCTCGCCGCATAAATGCGATATACTATAGAAAAATACCGGGTTCTTTGCCCGGTATGGGAGGAGGGAACACGATGAACGAACCATTGGCGCAGCGCCTGCGGCCCAAAACTCTGGCAGACGTCTGCGGCCAGCAGCATCTGCTGGCACCGGACAGGGTGTTCCGCCGTACCATCGAAAGCGGACGTATTCCCAATATGATCTTCTATGGCCCATCCGGCACGGGCAAGACCACTGTGGCCCGCATCATTGCAGAAAACAGCGGTATGACGCTGCACAAGCTGAACGGCACATCCTGCGGCACAGGGGACATCAAGGCGGTGCTCAAGGACATCGGTACGCTGGCGGCAGCGGGCGGCATCCTGCTGTATCTGGACGAGATCCAGTATCTGAACAAAAAGCAGCAGCAGAGCCTGCTGGAATGCATTGAGGACGGCTCGGTGACGCTGATTGCATCCACCACCGAAAATCCGTACTTCTACATTTATAATGCGCTGCTGTCCCGATGCACGGTGTTCGAGTTCAAGGCCCTGTCTGCAGCGGATGTGGAGCGCGGCCTGCACAATGCGGTGAAGAAGCTCTCGGGAGACGGGGAACCGGAGCTCAATATGGACGAGGATGCCTGTGCCTACCTTGCGGAGAGCGCAGGCGGCGATCTGCGCAAAGCACTGGGCTGTCTGGATTTTGCGGTAACGGCAGCGCCCATCGAGGACGGAAAAAAGCATATCACGCTGGAAATGATCCGCCAGGTCACCCGCCGCACCGCCATGCGCTATGACCGGGAGGGCGACGACCACTATGATATCGTGTCAGCCTACCAGAAGTCCATGCGGGGCTCTGACCCGGATGCGGCTCTGCACTATCTGGCCCGTCTGCTGGAAGCAGGCGACCTGCCCTCGGCCTGCCGCCGTCTGATGGTGTGCGCCTGTGAGGATGTGGGCCTTGCCTACCCGCAGATCATCCCCATCGTGAAGGCAGCGGTGGATGCCGCCAATATGGTGGGCCTGCCGGAGGCGCGGCTTCCGCTGGCAGACGCCGTTGTTCTGGTGGCCACCAGTCCCAAATCCAACAGTGCTCACGATGCCATCAATGCAGCCATTGCGGATGTGCAGGCGGGCCGCACCGGGCCTATTCCGCGCCAGCTGCAGAACAAACACTATGATGGTGAGGATGCACTGGTGAAGGGCCAGAATTACAAATACGCCCACGACTACGATCATCACTGGGTGGCACAGCAATACCTGCCGGATGCGATCAAAGATGTGAAATACTACACCTTTGGCGACAATAAAAATGAGCAGGCTGCCCGGGCCTACTGGGCAAAGATCAAGGGCGAAGAGAACGTCTGAACAAGACTTTTTGTATGAGGAGAAAGCAAAGGAGAAGTTATGCGATATTCCAAACAGCGCGAGCTGGTCATGCAGACCGTACAGGCCCTGTGCGACCACCCTACCGCCGAGGAAATTTATGATGCTGCGGTCAAGGAGTGCCCGGGCCTGAGCCTTGGCACCGTGTACCGCAACCTGAACAGTCTTGTGGATGCGGGCCGGGTGCGCCGGGTCTCCATCCCGGGCAAGGCAGACCGCTTTGACCACACGCTGCCCTGGCACAGCCACCTGTACTGCACGGTATGCGGCAGCGTGACCGATGCCGAGGTGGACGAAGAACAGGTGATGAAGCTGGTCAGGAACCAGAAGGGCTGCGTGCAGGACTGCGCTGTGGTGCTCATTGGCGTGTGCGAAGCCTGCTGTGAGGCACAGATGCAGGAAAATATGCAGTGACCTTTGGGAAATTTGCGCACTACCCCTTGCCCGAAACGCGCAAAGAGCGTATACTAAAGAGAGCTTTCTGCAAAGGCAGAAAAAAGAGTTTCGCCGTGCGGGGAGAAGCTTCCCGGCGGAGAAGGATGGTTTGATTGGAATACATTAGTTTTGAACATAATAACAT
>ERZ1035025.382-NODE-382-length-30818-cov-52.467185_pt1 | contig 30818 bp, 30 predicted proteins | sample MGYA00520619_ERZ1035025 | MGnify/ENA primary metagenome ERZ1035025 (study PRJEB33766, sample SAMN09781742) | gut metagenome | biome: gut microbiome | host: Homo sapiens | place: Madagascar | study: EMG produced TPA metagenomics assembly of the PRJNA485056 data...
TTGTTTTAGTTACCTTGTGCGAGGGAAATCATTTTCGTTTTATAGAGGAAAGATAGGCTATTTTTCTCATGGAGATTTTAACATAAAGGAATAAAATGCAAGTTTTACCTTTCAGGGCGGGCTGCTTATAAAGCTTTCAGCCCTGTCGTGAACCACAAGCTATAATCTATGAATTTAAAACATTTCTTTTCTTTTGTAACTTTTTCAAGAAAATATTTGGTAATTACATAATTTTATTGTAGATTTGCAGCAGATTTTCAAAAGAAGGAGTGCTTATGCAGAAGAAAAAAGATAAAAACCTGATGAAAACGGATGTGAAGCCGATGAAACAAGGACTGCTATCCCAAATATTCCATCTCTATTATGATGGCTTCAGGACGATGACCCTGGGCAAGACGCTCTGGACCATCATCCTCATCAAGCTTGCCATCATCTTCCTGGTGCTCAAGCTCTTTTTCTTTCCGGATTTTATCAATACGAATTCCAAGAACGGAGACAAGGCTGGCTTCGTATCCAAGGAAATTCTCAACAGATAAGACTCTGAATTTCAATCCTATATTATCAGAAGAAATACAAAAACATTATATAATAACAATTTTAAAACCATTCAACTATGATGACAAATCTATTGTTAGACATTACATCAGCCACCATCGACTGGTCGAGGGCGCAATTCGCACTCACGGCCATCTACCATTGGCTGTTCGTGCCGCTCACCCTGGGACTGGCAGTAATCATGGGCATCGCCGAAACATGTTACTACCGCACCAACAAGCCGTTCTGGAAGCACGTAACCCGTTTCTGGCAAAAACTCTTTGGCGTGAACTTCGCCATGGGCGTTGCCACAGGCATCATCCTGGAATTTGAATTCGGCACCAACTGGAGCAATTACTCCTGGTTCGTGGGCGACGTGTTCGGCGCTCCCCTAGCTATCGAAGGCATCCTGGCATTCTTCATGGAGAGCACCTTCGTAGCCGTAATGTTCTTCGGCTGGGATAAGGTGAGCCGGGGCTTCCACCTTGCCTCCACCTGGCTCACGGGACTTGGCGCCACCATTTCTGCCTGGTGGATTCTCGTAGCCAACGCCTGGATGCAATATCCTGTAGGGCAGGAATTCAATCCCGACACCATGCGCTTCGAGATGACTTCGTTTATGGATGTGGCACTCTCGCCATTCGCCATCAACAAGTTCACCCATACCGTTACTTCCTCCTGGATCATCGGCGCCACCTTCGTGGTAGCCGTAAGCTGCTGGTATCTCCTGAAGAAGAGAGAAACCCAACTGGCGAAGGCGAGCATCAAGATGGGTGCCGGAGTAGGACTCATCGCCACCCTGCTGGCTGCGATGACCGGCGACAATTCCGCCTATCGGGTGGCACAGGTGCAGCCGATGAAACTGGCTGCGATGGAAGCATTATATAATGGTGGAAAGGGTGAGAGCCTTACGGCGATAGCAGCCGTTCACCCCTTCCGGCAGCCCGATTACGAAAACGAGCAGGAGCCAGCCATGCGCATCGCCATCCCCAACATGCTCTCGTTCTTAGCCACCCGCACAGCCGATGGCTACGTGCCAGGCGTGAACGATATTATCAAGGGTTACACCCACGAGGATGGCACCCGGGAACCATCCGTGCAGGAAAAGATAGCCCGGGGCAAGAAGGCGATTGTTGCCCTGAAAACCTATCGCGAAACCAAGGCGCAAGACCAGCTGCCAATCTTGAAGGAGAATATGAAATACTTCGGATATGGTTACATCAAGGATGCCAGGGAACTGGTACCGAGCATCCCGATTTGCTTCTACGCCTTCCGCCTGATGGTGGGAATAGGCTGCCTGCTCATCCTCTTCTTCGCCCTCAGCCTATTCCTGGTCTATAAGAAGGAAATCGCCCAATACCGATGGTTCCTCATTTTCGCCATCATCATGATTCCGCTGGCTTACATCGCCTCAGAATCGGGCTGGATAGTAGCAGAAATCGGTCGCCAGCCTTGGACCATCCAAGACCTGCTGCCAGTAAGCGCCGCCATCTCCGACATCGAGGCAGGCAGCGTGGCCACCACCTTCTTCATCTTCCTGGCACTCTTCACCACCATGCTCGCCGTAGAAATCAGCATCCTGATGAAGCAGATTAAGAAAGGACCGGAATATGAATAATCTCTCTGATAATCAATGTTTTTTTCAGAAAGATTTCGAAAAGAATCATAGGATAGTTTTTCAGTAAACAACAAAACCCGAAAGTATTATGACATACGAATTTTTGCAATCATACTGGTGGTTCCTCGTATCATTATTAGGAGCCCTGCTGGTGTTTCTCATGTTTGTACAGGGAGCCAACACCTTGATTTTCTGTTTGGGGAAAACAGAAGAAGAGCGTCGCCTCATCATCAACTCTACGGGGCGAAAATGGGAGTTCACCTTCACCACGCTCGTCACCTTCGGCGGAGCCTTCTTCGCCTCATTCCCGCTGTTCTACAGCACCAGTTTCGGCGGAGCCTACTGGCTGTGGATGATCATCCTGTTTTCGTTTGTGATTCAAGCCGTGAGCTATGAATTCCAGAACAAGATAGGTAATTTTCTTGGACCGAAGACCTTTCAGATTTGCCTCATTATCAACGGCATCGTGGGCCCTCTGCTTCTTGGCGGAGCCGTAGCCACCTTCTTCAACGGCAGCAATTTTCTGATAGACAAGGGCAATATTACCAACAGTCTGCAACCCGTCATCAGCCGCTGGGCAAACGCCAGTCATGGTCTTGATGCCCTGCTCGACCCATGGAACGTGGTGCTAGGACTTGCCGTACTGATGCTAGCCCGCATCCTGGGCATGCTCTACATCAAGAACAACATCGAGCACCAGAAGATTCAGGAGCGCTGCACCCGCCAGTTGCCATGGAATGCCCTCATTTTCCTATTGTTCTTCCTGCCGTTCCTCATCAGACTAATGATAAAGGATGGATTCAGCACGGCAGCAGGAGCAGGAATGAGCACGGCAGCAGGAGCAGGAATGAGCGCAGTATCTCCAGGCTGTATTACGCTGGAGAGCATGAAGTATCTTCACAATCTTCTGGAGATGCCAATCCTGCTTGTAATATTATTAATAGGTGTAGTACTCGTTCTCTTCGGCATTTTCAAGTCATCGAGAAGCGTGCAGTATAGAAAGGGAATCTGGTTTACGGGCATCGGAACCGTGCTCACCGTGCTGGTTCTTCTGCTGATAGCCGGCTGGAACAATACCGCCTACTATCCGTCGAACATCGACCTCCAGAGTTCGCTCACCCTCGCCAACAGCTGCAGCAGCGAGTTCACGCTCCGCACCATGGCGATAGTTTCCCTCCTCATCCCGTTCGTCCTCGCCTACATCGTCTTCGCCTGGCGCGCCATCGACCGCAAGCGCATCACGCAGGAAGAAATAGAGCAGGGAGAAGCGTACTAAAAAAGACAGAAAAAGTGAGTCACTTCAACGCCATGATAGATTTCGGAGAGCGGGAAATAACCAAGATTCTCCTACCGGATTCTGTTGAATAACCCCATTAATTCAAAAGTCCCACAGATTCCACAGATTTACACAGATTCTTTCTTACCATAATCGAAAGGAAAATTTCCCAAATATCCAACAAAAAATCTGCGAAATCCCCGACCGTACAGGTCAAAAAAAATCTGCGTCATCTGCGAAATCTGCGTGACTTTTTATCCAAAGACCGAACAGGTCAAGAATCTGTGTAAATCTGTGAAATCTGTGGGACAAAGAAATCTGTGGGACAAGGAAAAATCCTATAGCTCAATCACTTCCAAATCATCCGGAACGAAGATTCTACCCTTGAAGTTCTCAGCAGCTTCACGGGTATAATTTTCTTTACGGGTAGCCAGCGTCTTCTCCTCCGTATGATAAAGAATGAGATTCTTCACCCCCAGTTCCTCCGCCAGTTTTCCGGCATCAAGCGCCGTGCTGTGGCATTTCTCGTAAGGCTTGAACGTATCGCGGTCGGCATAAAGGCAGAACGCCTCGCACATCATCCAATCCGCCCCCTCAATGTAGCGGCGGTTCTGCTCATTATAAGGCTCATCGCCCAGACACGCCAAGACCAAAGGTTTAGCATGATTTTCAGATGCAGCTTTATCGGATGCAGCCTTATCTTCTGAAACATTATCTTCTGAAGTTCCTGGCAACTCAGCCCGGAATCCGAACTGCTTCTCCTTAGTAGATTGAATATCAAAGCATTCCAGCTTCATATCCCCCACCTCGAAACAATCCCCATCTTCCAGCTGATGGAACACCACCCTTTCAGCCACCTTCGCCAGTTGCTTCTTGGCAAGAATCATGTCGATAATGGTCTTGATCACCTTCATCACCTTGTCGTTTCCATACACATGTAGCAATCCCTCGTAACCCTTGCATTGTGCCACCATTCGGATTACCCAGATCACACCCAGCACGTGGTCGGTATGCGCATGGGTAACGAAGAGGTGATGAATATCAGAAATCTGAACATTCACCTTCTTCAGCTGCGAGAGGATTCCATTTCCTCCGCCCGCATCCACCAGCATCAGGGTGCTGGAAGTCTGAAGCAGAAAGCAGGTATTATAAATCTGGGAAACCGTAGCATTTCCCGTTCCGAGCATCGTAATTTGATTCATCTTTTCGCTATTTTCGTTATGATTCATATTTATTTTATCTCAATCTCCCCCATCAGGAATAGATTCCCTCATCTTCAGGAAGATTTGATTCACTTATTACAGAGAAGATTCACGTCCGCAAAACTACTCATTTTTTGATAAACCACCAAGAAAAAGCCCCAAAAACTTTGCTTATTCCAAATAATAATCTTAACTTTGCGGCATAAAAACAAAAAGTTGGTTTCGATTATGGCAAAAATAGAAAGACAAAAGCGAATCTATCGCAAGCGCATCCCTTACGGAATGCAGAACTTTGAGGATGTAATGGAAAGAGATTGTTACTATGTTGACAAGACCCCATTCATAGAGAAAATAGAAGAATCTAACATGTATTTCTTCTTCATTCGCCCTCGCCGTTTCGGCAAGAGCCTTACCCTCTCCATGCTCGAAAACTATTACGACATCAACAAGAAGGATAAGTTTGAAAGCCTCTTCGGCAAGCTTTACATCGGAGAGAATCCTACCCCTGAACGCAACAGCTATCTCATCCTTCACCTGAATTTTGCCATGATTTCAGCAGGATTGGATAATTATAAAAAAGGACTTGATGCCCATTGCAACAACAAGTTCAATTCCTTCTGCAGCAGATACGCCCACCTTTTGCCACCGGACATAAAGGAAGAGATGAACCAAAAGGAAGATGCCGTTGCCCAATTGGGATTTCTATGCGACAAATGTGCTGAAGCAGGCTTAAAGATTTATCTCTTCATCGACGAATACGACCACTTTACCAATCAGATTCTTGCCCACAAGGAACATGAAACCCGATATCGCGAACAGACTCACGGCGAGGGATATCTGCGACATTTCTTCGACACAATCAAGGGAGCCGCAGGAGATTCATTGGGCAGAGTTTTTGTTACAGGAGTAAGTCCCGTAACCATGGATGATCTGACCAGCGGTTTCAACATCGGTACCAACTATTCCCTGGCTCCGGAGTTCAACGAGATGGTGGGATTCACCGAGGAGGAAGTGCGTGAAATGCTGGCTTATTACGCCAGCGTGCTGCCATTCCGCCACAACGTGGATGAGCTGATAGAAGTGATGAAGCCATGGTATGATAATTATTGCTTCTCAGAAGAAGAGTACGGCAAGACAACCATGTACAACTCCGTGATGGTGCTCTATTTTGTAGATAATTACATCCGCAACGATTATGATATTCCGAAGAAGCTGGTGGAAACCAACATCCGCATCGACTACGACAAGATTCGCATGCTCATCCGCCATGATAAGGAGTTTGCCCACGATGCCAGCATCATACAGGATATCGTGACCAAGGGATTCACCACGGGAACCCTGATGGAGAATTTCCCTGCCGAGCGCATCAACGACCCTGATAATTTCCTGAGTCTGCTCTTCTATTTCGGCATGGTAACGATAGACGGCACCTACCAGGGCAACACCCGCTTCGTGGTTCCCAACGAGGTGGTGCGCGACCAGATGTACACCTATCTGCTGGATACCTACAAGGAGAACGACCTCACCTTTGAGCAATACGACAAGACCCAGCTGGAGAGCAAACTTGCCTATGAAGGCGCCTTCAAGCCCTACTTTGCCTACATAGCCGATTGCCTGAAGCGCTTCTCCTCCCAGCGTGACAAGCAGAAGGGCGAGGCTTACGTTCATGGCTTCACCCTGGCGATGGCGAGCCAATGCAAGTTCTACCGTCCAATCTCAGAACTTGACAACGACGGCGGTTATGCCGACATCTTCCTGCTGCCCCTTTGCGACATTTATAAAGACATGGAAGATTCCTACATCGTGGAACTGAAATATTGCAAGTCGGGCACCAGCGATGAGCAGTTGAATCATCTCTTCGAGGAAGCTTCTGCCCAGATAAGGCGCTACGCCGATAGCGACATCGTGCGCGAATCTGTGAAGACTACGAAGCTTCATCAGCTCGTTGTGATTTACCGGGGAGCAGAGATGGCGATGTGCGAGGAAGTAGAATAAGAAGGGAAATAACAGAGAAAGGACAAAAGCATCATACCATATATTGACTAGGTAATGCTTTTGCCCTTTTTCTTTAGCTGATAATGTATTAAAAAACGCCGATGGTAGCAATCTTGGCTTCATTATCTTCTGGAACTACTCCAAAAGCTGCTTCAACTGCTCTTCATTCAATCCTGTAGCCTTCACAATCTGAGGCAAAGTCATACCCATTGCCAATAGGTTGCGGGCTATTGTCAAACTTTTAGACAGCTCACCTTCCGCACGACCTTCCACACGGCCTTCAGCTCTACCTTCAGCTCTACCTTCAGCTCTACCTTTAGCTATTCCCTTTTCCTCGCCTTCAACATAAGAGCCATAAAGACCCGAGTAGTAATCGTCAACAGCCTTAATACTCTCATCGTATTTTTCCTGCTCCTCACTACTCAAGCAACGAACATCTGCCAATTTCGCAAGATGATCAAATATCTTCTTCTGTGCCGTAAAAGGCAATCTCTCCAATACTTCCATATATTTCAACACATAAATCCATTTTTCAAAACCAGTCTCACATTCTTCCTCACTCTTATCAAAGAAGGGAAGAGAAAGATAGATAAAACGAAGCTTGTCAGAAAAAATAGTGTCGCTGGACTTCTCCCTCAAAGCAACGTCTGTCCTAAACTTTGTCACCTCATGCTCCCTTGGCATAAAATTCATGATGCAAACCACATAAACCGGCACAAACTGGTATAAAACAGGAGTGCGCTCACCTGCTTCATCAAACCTCTTGCGCTGGGCGACAAAAGTCTTACTTGCATAATAGATGGAACGATTCACAAAGAAGGGTACCCATCTGTTCTGCATCTCGACGATGAAATACTTGCCATCGTCGGTTACACAATAGATATCAAAGATGCAGCCACGGAGATCATTAGTATCTCCAAGCTGTTCCTTATCCTTGAATGTTACGTCCTTGATTTGAAACTCGCCTTCAAACAAATCATTCAAAAAATTAATCAGCAAGTCCTTGCTGAACTCTTGACCGAAGAGACGCTTGAAGCCCCAATCGGTAAAGGGGTTGATGTATCTACCCATAATCAATTATTTTAGATTCTATAAATCTGCTGCGAAGATACGCATTTTTATTGAAACTGCCAAGAAATTATAGGATTTTCTTTCAGCCCCCGACCTTGACATTACCAATGAGACGGTGTGCAAATCTGTGAAGACCACAAAGCTTCATCAGCTCGTTGTGATTTACTGCGGCGCAGAAAGGGCAAAAGCATTTACCCGATAGATAGGATAATGCTTTTGCCCTTTTATCGTTAACGGATAATGTATTTCAAAACGCCGATGGTAGCAATCTTGGCTTCATTATCTTCTGGAATTTCTATGGTCTGGAAGCCATCTTTGTTGAGCGGCTGCAGTTCTATCTTTGAATGAACTTCCACCCCTTCTTCATTCACGAATTTCTCGCTATGAAACTTTTTAATGGTATATTTTCCGCCATACTCCTCGTAATATTCGTTTACCTGCGAGAGTACGATTTCTCCTTCTCTCGAACCTCCTTGATAACGCTCAAACACGCATAAGTCTCCATCCTTAATTTTCGGCAGCATAGAGTTGCCTTTGGCGTGAACCACGAACATTTCCCTATTCGGAGTGAATGGTAACGAGGATACATCCACCCATCCTTCCGCCTCCGGTTCCTCATATTCATCGAAGTAGCCACAGGCTGCCTGGATGGAATACAGAGGGAGGAAACGGGTGAAGCGACAGGAAGGAGAGATGCTATTCTCCTTTAGAATCTTCCAAGCCTTATTCTTCGTTTTTAATGCCCCAAAATCAATAACAGCCTCTTTAAAATCCGTATTGAATGCAGCTTCTCTTTCCTCATTATAGAAAGGTAATCCCCATACATTAAAGCTATCAGCCTTAGTTATCCAATGTACGTCTGCCATCTGTTGGATTTGCAATAGAAATTTTTCTTTCCATTTATCCTTCAGAAGCAGTTGGTTTCCCTTCGGTTCTATAAAGATCTGCAAATTATCATACTTAGCATCATCTCCCTTTATGCGAAGAAACAATATGTAATCAGGCTCAAAAGCACCACCTTCATCAAAGCTGTAGATGCAGACATCCTTCTCATTACGTACAAGATATATTTCATCATACTTTTCTTTGAGTTTTGGCATGATTCCATCAATATACTTCACAAGTGCCTTTTCTTCAGAAGTACCGAAATTATCGTTATAGGCATACCAATCTTTTTCAAAAAGATCAAGGGTATAATCGATATTTGCCGGATTCTTCTGCGAACGCCCAAATTCTTTTTCTCCTCCAGATACGTTTACCTTAAGAATTATATTATCTCGAAATTGCTTATTAAACGGCAACGGCAGAAAAGTCTTCGTTCCCCGATAAGTTTTCCCGCGAGTCCTAAGCAAAGGTTCTAACTGTCTCAGAAGTTCTTTAGCTATATATAGTTTATCAGCTTGCCCGTATTCTGCAAGCGAAGCATATTTGCCTATTACCTTCACCTGAAGTTTTGCAAGATAATTATCCGATGCTACAAATTCAGCACAAGATTTTAAACTTGGATACAACTCATGCAACACCTCGTAAGTATAAGTAGAAAACCTATTCATAGCTGAACGAACAACGTGACTTCCAATCCGTAAAAAATCAAATTGCGGTATAGTAAGACTAGTCAACTCTTCAGCCGAAGCATTATCTCCAAAAATGATTCCTGTAGACATTTTCCCTGTCGGCATTTTAACAGTAAATATCTTATCAAGAATAGACTTGCCTAAAGTGCCATCATCTTCCATTTCGGCCACTTTTTTTCTTTCATTTACAAACACAATCCCTTTGGTATAGAGGCGGCTTTTCTTAAAGTCATCTTTCATAAAAAGATTGATTTGTACATGATGCTCGGCCATAATACCAGTCTGAATAAGGGCGTTGCGCAACTCTTGGATATAGCGTGGATTATGAGCACTATGATAATGCAGTTTTTCTACTACGCGACAAGGATTAGCAACATCACAATCGTACTTACGCTTATCTATCGCCAAAGAATCATCAGAGGGGTCTCTGAAAGGCATGTAACGAGCACCTCTTCCTATAAGCTGAGCTTCCTGCATAGTTGTTTTTCCAGGCTTGCCTCTGTTAGCATCACGAGTATCATAAAGTCGTACTATATCATAGAGATTCAATACATCCCATCCTTCATTCAGCATATCAACGGCAAAAATCGCTCTGATGCCATTTGAAGCATCTTCTAGAGAATTAAGCAGCCTTTGTTTCTCTGGCGTAATCGTTTTACCATCCACAAGCAACAGACGCTTTTCGGAAAAATCATTCTGAAGTTCCAATATCAGATTCTCATCAGTCACACCATTTGACTGAAAATAATTAAAAGCCGCCAACAGGTCTTCCTTTGCCCTAGCTCTAATATTGCTAATGTCTGCTAGTTTGAGTGTTGCAACACGCTCTTTAAAGGCTTCATAGTTAGCCTTGTTATCCTTGATGGATTTTGACTTCAACATGATTACAGGCTTGATGTCTTGTCCCAACTTTACAAAAACCTTGCGTTTGTACTGGCTTAGAATCATAGCCTGAAGAGCACGATCCAATTCGTCCAAGTCTGTTACGAAAGTCTCAACCTCCTTGGAATAACCATCTTCACGAAAGCGCTTTAATGTATAATCAAAGATTATTTTATCATCATATTTCTGGGCAATAGCCTGATCTGCTAAATCCATAGTAGCAGTAAACTCCAACAAAATATTCGGTAGTTTTCCATTATCTCTCTGAAAGATATTGGTAATAGTGCGTTCCCAGTTTTGAACGTATTCAGCTTCTTTCTTGCTACGTTTGTTTGCCGCTTTTGTCTCAGCATTCAGATGATGTGCTTCATCAGCAATCAGCACAACAGGTTCTGCCGTAAAATCTTCATAAGTTACAGCATTCTCTTTTTCCGCAGTCAAATCTGCATGCAAACCTTGAATGGTAGTCAAACAAAGGTTGATGCTATCAGAATCTGTCCCCTGGAAGTTTTTCACTTCTTTTACTTCCACCTTTCTGCCTTCTATAGTAAGAATTGGTGCAAACAGATATTTTGAAGAAGACGAATTCAAGAAATTATCACGCGTCTTTTCTACAATATTATTACTGCTGACAAAGAACAGAAAGTTTCTATATCCACGTTCATAGAGATAAAGCATGGCAAGTGCCATCATCATCGTCTTTCCTGAGCCTGTAGCCATATGGAAGAGCAGATGAGGACTTCGTTGTTTTCCGTAAAAGTTTTTATCAGGATTCATGTAAGTCAGAAAATACTTCATACATTCCTCCTGATATGGGCGCAGACGTTTTGAAGGATTCAATCCCGTTTCAAAATATTCCGGCAATTGCGTTTGGGCAATATTTAGTTGCCCAAACATTTTATCTAAAGTATCTTGTAGTTTTGCCATCTTTATCAATTTATATGATAGAACTCACGTGTCAAACGCTTATCCTCATCCGTCACACCATACTCATTACTGTCTATATCAGATAGAGGAACATAGAGCAGATTCTTATCCAGACATTCTATAAGGAAACGTTTCTGATCATCCAAGCTCAAACTATCAAAGTCTGTCACGTTGGCATCAACTTTTTTTACATCAACCTTATAGTTCAAATAATCTGTAGCCTTCATACGATTCCAGATATCCATCAATTGACCGTTTGTTTCTGCTTTTTCAATCTCATCAGCGAATTTTCCATTCGCTTTTGAAAGTTCGCAATAGACAAAAGAGCCTCCACCTTGCCAACCGATGCTCTTGCTGATGCCTGTTTTATCGCCGTTAATGACATTTTGGAGTCTTATTGTACTATCATTTTTTCCATAATCCAATTGTTCTACACCAATATACTGTCTTTTTAATTTGTGAGCAACAGCTGCAGTTGTACCGCAACCCAAATGAAAATCTAAAACGAGATCCCCTTCATTTGTGGTCATTTCTATAATTTGCTTGAGTAACTTTTCAGGCTTTTTCCCATTCTTAAGTTTAACTCCACCTTCCTTTGCAATACCTGCCCAAGAAATATGATTCCAAAAGTCTGTTAATAATTCAGTAACACACCTTTCTCCATCGATCACTTGCATTTTATTAGAATAGAAAGCTAAAGCTCCTCCATTATAGAAATAAGAAATTGTTCCATCTTCTTTTTCATAAGCTATAACATGACCAACTTCCTTTGATTGTTTCATTAACGATTTTACTGTCTCTGTTGGTTTATGAGGATCACGTACACTTACAACATTATCAGAATGATTAAAGGCATATTGAGATATCAATTGACTTTTTAATGTCTTCCACATATCTCCATACCTATCCTTGGCTTCTTTTTCTGTTTTGAAACCTAGTGATTGTAACATCGCATCTTTTATTGGAGTAAATTTCCATTTGAGAATATCTTCATTCTTCTCTAACACAAGATTATAATTAACGTTATAACCAACTGGAACATAAGCCTTTTTAAAATTAAAACTATTTTTATGTTTCGTATAAAAAAGAATGTATTCAGTTACATCTATTGGTCCAGGGTTTACTGTCTTAAAGCCTGCAGGCGTTGCAGTCTTAACAGAAATAACTTGTACTTTATTTTCTACTCCAAAAATAGAATCCAGCAAAGCGCCTATATAATAGAGTTCATGATGATCTATATGAACAAAAATAGAACCTTCGTCAGATAAAAGCATACGTGCGACTTCTAATCTGTTTTTCATAAACGTTAGCCATGAAGAATGATTAAAACTATCATTATAACCAAACTCATCACTTCCTGTATTGTACGGCGGATCAATATAAATCAATTTCACTTGCTTCGCATACTTTTTTTTCAAAGAATGCAAGGCTAGCAGATTATTACCTTTAATGATCAAATTTTCTGTATCAGAAAGGTGTTCTACCTGATGCTCACCCTCTTTATCATAACGCTTAAAGTTAGAGAAGACCTTTGGTTCTGTCAATCGGTTTACCTCATCTGGAGCCAGAGTCTCATTCCAAAAAACTTCGTTTCGCTTTGCATCTTCTTTCGTTTGGCCACCTTCAAGCATACAGTCCTTATAAGGCCATGAAAGAACCACCTCTCTGCTTTCACTCACAAAGCGACCATTTTCATTTGCCAAACCGATTTTGTTCTTGAACATCGTATAGCTGCCGCCTAAAAACTGAGTATCAGATACAAAACGCTGGAACTTGACCTTATCAAAGACCATAACCCCCTCAACATCGGTAAAGAACGCTTTCTGCAATTTTTCATTATCAAGAAGTTCCTTCACCAGAAGAGGCTGAATGCTCAAAGCATCCTCCACTATTCGGTTCTTCAGTAATCTACCGTCATCCATACAATAACGGCTATTCATTCGCAAGAGCTGTTCAAGCTCATGATAGAGATTTAATGTATCCATTCTATTCAACAGTTAGATTCTGCATCCAACTATCATCAGGCTACTCACAAAAAGACACAAAAGAAGGGCGTGAACGATTCTTAAGGTCTTCCGTGGCAAGCCGAGGAAATGTCTGAACCACCGTCAAATATAAGAATGCTCACACCCTATATCGGGCATGAACATTGACTCTACATATTTGACGAGAGGCTCACCTATGCTTACCACAGATGAAGCCAACCATTATTGGTGCGGTCGTATATTCAGAAAGAAAGTTTCCTAGGCTTTTTCCGTAAGACCACAATAATAGTCAATGCTTTGTTTTTACAAAAATGTCTGGAAGCGGCTCCTGCCGAATCCATGCGCAAAGGTACGAAGAAACCGGCAAAAAACAAAATGAAATGGGATTTATTTTCATTTTTATAACTCATTAGCAGGTTTAAGAAAAGCCTTTATGCTACTTTTAAACAGCATTTCGCCAACAAAAACCCTCTTTAAAATAGGAAAAAAATACGGAAAACACAGCTTTTAATATTAAATAACGTGAATTTTTCACGAAACACAAATTTTCATTTTGCATTTCTGCTTTTTTATCGTATATTTGCAGCAAAAAAACAGCTATGATACAGGAATTTCAAATACAAAACTTCTTCAGCATCAGGGAAAGGCAAACGCTCAGCTTCCTTCCTACTAATGATGACAAGATGAGAAGCCAATACCTATACGAAGTGGCAGAAGGTGTTGAACTCCTCAAGATTGGTATCGTGTATGGCAGCAACGCCAGCGGCAAAACCACCCTGCTCGATGCCCTCGCATTCTTCCGCCGCACCATGCTCGACAAGCCGGAAAACAAGAATATGGGAATGGGGTATGTTCCTTTTCTTCTGGATAATCACAGCCGCAAGGAACACTCCTCGATGCAGATGATCTTCTGGCTCAACCGGGAAAAATACGTCCTAAGCCTGGAATTCGACGAAAAGCGAATCTACGAGGAGATGCTGATGGTTTATACAAGCTCACGCCCTACCAAGCTATACAGCCGCAGCTACCAGCAGGAAACAGACCACTCGGAAGTTACCTTTGGCAGCAAATCGGGCATCAACAAAGCCACCCAGCGAGCCATCGCCGGCAATACTACCAACAACTGCACGGTTATGGCAGCCTTCGGACAATCGAATGCAACCACATCACGGCTGAATATCGTGGCAGAATTCTTCTATTCGGGAATGCGAGACACGCTGAGCCCGCGCGCCTCCCTGACCTTCAATGTGAAAGACGAATTGCGCCATGACAAGGATGGCAAGAAGAAACGCTTTCTGTTACAGATGCTGAAAGCGAGCGACTTCAACATCACCGACCTTTCGCTAGACGACCGCGAAGAAAGTATCACTCCGGAAATGGAGAAGACCATCAAGAGTGCTCCCATCCCAGAGGAGGCTAAAGTAGAGATGCTCCGCCGTGGTACGCTTAAGCATGATGAGATACTATTCCAGCATACGGGCGACGGCGGCGAATATACTTTACACGAACGAATGGAATCGGCAGGCACCCACAGGTTTCTGGGCATGTCGGTGGTACTTTATTATGTGCTTCACCACAACAATTTCATCCCTATCGACGAGGTGGAAACGAGCATCCATTATGAGCTTCTCTCCTACTTCATCAAGTTGTTTCTTGCCAACAGCGAGGGTTCTAGCCAGCTGCTCATGACCACCCACGACATCAATCTGCTGAACGAAGACTACATCCGTCGGGATGTGGTATGGTTTACAGACAAGAGCCGTGAAGGCGCCACCCAGTTGAAACGTCTCAGTTCGCTGGGACTACACAAGACGATGAATCCATATAATGCCTACAAGCAAGGCAAGCTGGTGGATTTACCATTCCTTGGAAGTATTTATCTAGATAAGGAGGATTAGAATATGGCAGTAAAGAAAAGTATAGCAATCATAGGTGAAGGCGAGACGGAGTGGTTCTACTTCGACTCGCTCCGCATCGCCTGCCGCTACCCCTTTAAGGTGGCACCCGATTTTCCCCAACATTCCGACATTCCTCACATGGCAAAATTGGCAGAGTCGTATGTAAAATGCGAAACCGACTATGTAATCTGCCTTGTTGATATGGACCGTCTGTTGCAGAATCCCAAAGAAATGGAAACTTACTCCAAGATACGCAAGAAGAGCAGCCGTAAGATTATGTGGGTGGAAACCAATCCATGCACGGAATTCTGGTTTCTGCTGCATTTCCTGCCTCAACTTTCCGTGAAGCGTTACGACAGTTACGAGCAGCTCATTCCTGAGCTTCAGCGCTATATGCCTGGCTACGAAAAGACCGTAAGATATTTCCGCAAGAACAAGCTTTACAACTATCTTACGGAAAACGGCGATCTTCAGCGAGCTCTAGGTTATGCCAAGGAACTCTCCCGGCTAAGCGAGACTACGCCAGAAGATAAGATTGCCTATAGCCAGATGCACCGGGTATTCGAGTTGATAGCATCGATGAATCATGATGAAACCTGCAAGGAAATCATCCTACCGAATGAACAAATCCCAATTGGAGACAACCAGCAGGAAATCATCAATTTCATCGTCAATAACGGAAAATCTGATTTAAAATCCATTTCAAAAGCTACAGGCCTGAAAGTTTCAAGAACACGAGATTATCTCAAAACGCTCGTTGATAAGGGTCTGATTGATGTGGAGGGAAATTATAAAGATAAATTATATAAATTAAAGACACCCCCTAAAATATGACAACAGACCAAAAAGAAAAATGCCGCAAGGCATATTACCATTCTGATATCGAGCCTACACTAGACCGACTAAATCAGATAAAGGAAATAGTCTCCAAATTTGAAAAGGATGGAGCAAATCGCCTTACCTGTGCCCTGGAAATGAAGCACAAGGATCTAGACGAAATAGAACAACTTTCGGGATTCATAGCCCAAGCCTGCGACAAAATGGAAAAAGAACTGGAACGACTGAAAAAGTTTGAACCCTCTTTCAATAATCAATTTGCCACAGACCACAACAACTACTACAATTCAGTAAGCGAAGTTCTAAGACATATCAGAAGCCACTTGTCCCCTCTGAAAATCATCCTCAAGAAATTCTGCCCGCGAAAGCATCCTTCGGCTGCAGAATGCGAAATGTATAATATTCCGTCCAAATCGGTAATCGATGCTTCATTACTTGGAGACGAAGTTTACCAGCCAGATTTGTTTGAACTGGAAAGCTTTCCGCCAGCAGTACAGGGGCTGTATAACGAGATGATTAAATTCTTCAAGGCAGAAAAGGAATGTATGGATATCTGTGCAGAAATTCTACAAGAAGAACTGGCTATACGCAAGGATCCTATCAAGAGTAAATGCATATTGGATAAATACAGACAAAAAGCATACAAACGTATGGAAAATACGATTATGCTCATCTCCGAAGATACGATAGAGTATCTCAAGGCTACAACACCTGCTTACCAGGCGTACCAACACTATGCTTCGGAGGAAGGATTTGCGCAAGGAGAATTCCACAAGCAGAACTGTGCCTCGATGGATCATCTATGCCTTATCGAAGCTAAGACCGAAAATGAGGATATAACCATTAAAGAGAAGGTGCTTTGGGGCAACAATCCAAAAACCATTAAGAAAATAAGGTACGTAATAAACCACTTCGACGAACTGCTGCCAGCTGATTTCAAGCACAAACTGATGGGAATGTATGAATATATTTTCTGCCAATGGGCTTTGCCTGATAATGTGAAGCAGGCAGTAGAATACTTCATCGAGCACTACAATGGGAACTACGCTCCTGTAAAATATGCCGCAGTAAACAAACATAGTCTGGAATATAACAAGAGTTCCAAGATGGTAAAAGATTTCATATCCGGCATCAATGTACTTTTTGCAAATAGCAATAATGAAGACCTGATGGATTTTAGTGCTTAAAAAGTAGATTTGATTGGGAGTGAAATGGTTCAAAATACACAAAAAGTGTATTAGCTCGCATAGCTGATACACTTTTTTTATTAAATTCTTGCTTTGGAAATCTACTTTTTATGAAAACCAGATTAACTTTTTATAAAAAGTAGATTATCAGTAGCCTATCAATCTACGTTCTTGCTTTTAATAATCTACTTTGCTACCATTCAATCTACTTTTTAATTTAGCCTAACATCAAGAATTCTAAAAATATAAATATTTTTCACCAATCTACTATCTACTTTTTTCCTTGTCTATCTCTCAAAAAATACCGACCTTTGCAGCACCAAACCACATCAGGCATGGGCAAGCGAAGACCGAAGCCTGTTTCGATTTTGGCTGATGCGGAATGGAGGTCCCCTCTCATCGAAACGGAGGGAATAACCGGAAAGACTACAATTATGTCTAATCATAATTTTTACCCCAACACAGAGTTGGGCATCGACCTCAAGTTGATAACCCGCAAGCCTGGACGCATGGGCATCGGCGAGTATCTGGACGGAGCCATCACGCACGACGGAGAAGACCACTTCACATTCGTGCAGAACGACTCCGAGAAGAAGAAGGATAAGGTGGTACAGAGAAATCCGCACGTGTATGAAGGTACATACATCAACGTGAACCGCAAAAAAGACGGAACTCTCTACCCTACCTTCAACCGTCCGCAGTTCACGGAGAAGTTCACCTTCCAGGACTTCTGCCTTCAGGCTGCCAAGGAGCTCTGGGTTATCAGCGACTTGGAGAAAGGGCAGCCTATAAAAATGAAATAGGAAATCTCTCAAATCTCAGTCTCAGTTAGCAAAAAAGTCACAATCCAACCCTTAACCCGCTTTCTAAGCGTTTATAACTTATTGATATTTAATTAGTTATATATACAATATAAAGGAGCGGATACCACATTTAAAACAACTGAGACACTGAGACTGAGATTTTCGGCAAGCAAACGACATATTAAATTTTAACTTAATTCTCTAGAAAGCAATGAGTTACAATATTTTCAGCAGCACCGCTCCGGCGATGCCCAAGCCCAGCAAGGGCACAGAATTCGTGAAATTAGCCATCTCGCAGGCATCAAAAGACATGCGAGAAGTGCTCATTCCGATGGCAATTCCGGCTTTGGCAGCCCATCTCACGAACGTAAGATTCATGTATTCCGACAACAAATTCTATGAAATGTGCGGTCAGATGGGGCATTTGATAGGTCCTTCGGGTATCGGAAAGGCGCAATTGGGACATCTTGTAGAGGCTATCATGCGCAATTTCCGCAAGCATGATGAGACTGAGTTCAAGAAACTCGTGGATTGGCAGCGACAGATGAAGACCAAGGGCGCCAACAAGGAAAAGCCCGAGCGACCAGACGTGAGTTTCTGGTTTCCACCTGCAGATGTTACCAACCCAGCCTTCATACAGAATGCCATGGCATGCGAGAAACTGGGCGAGAGAACGCAATACCTCAACCTGCCTGAGGTGGAGATGGCAGATAGAATCTGCGGCGGCCACAAGCAGGTGAGCCAGATGGTGAGAAACATCTTCGACTGTCAGAGAGCCGGAGCCCTGCGCGCCACGGCTGATGGCGTAACGGGCAATCCCGTGCTCCGGGTAAACCTCACCTTCACTTCTACCCCGGAGGCTGCCCGACAGTTCTACAAGAAAGATATCACCAATGGTTTCTTCGGGCGCATCCCTTTTGCCTACAAGGCTCGTGGCGAGCGTAGCGGCAGGATTCCACGACAGGGTTCGTATGATGAGGATTTCCTGAAAAAGCTAGACAGCTATCTGCTGCGCCTGGACAACTGCAAGGGTACCTTTGTGGTGAAACAGCTCAACAAGGTGGCCGACCAGCTGGCTGAAGAAATGGCTAGGCTTGCCGACCTTGCCGATGATGATACTCTCTGGGAACTATCCCACCGCAGCATCTTTTCGGCATGGAAGAAGGGGGCTGTGCTCTGGATTCTGAACGACCAGACATGGACACGCTCCATCGGCGAATTCGTAGTATGGTTCTGCTATTACGACCTGTGGTCGAAGGTAAAGGTGTTTGGCGACATGTTCAAGGGATACGATGCCCAGGAAGAAGAGGTGCAGAGAAGTGGTCCTAAGAACATGCTCGACAGCCTTGAGCATTCCTTCAACGAACAGCAGCTGGAAGCACTACGCCTGAGCCTAGGAAAGAGCAAAGAGGGCACCAAGCACCAGCTCTACGTATGGAAGAACCGCAAATTCATCACCTACAGCAACCAGACGGGGCTTTACACAAAGACGCAGGAGTATCTTACGGGGTCGCCGGATGCCAAGGTTAAGAGTGAGATGAAATGATGATTTGAATATGGATGAATTTAGATTTAGTTTTTATGGAGAAATATGAGATTCAAAAGCTGCGCGACCTTCCGATAGAGAAGGTCGCGAAAGAGATGGGGATGAAGGTGGAGCACCATAAGGCGCTCTGCCCCTTTCATGACGACCACCACGCCAGCCTCTCGTTCAATACGAGGAGGAACAGCTGCAGATGCTATGTTTGCATGGGGGATTCCGTGGGCACCATCGACCTGGTGATGAAATACCTGGGGAAGGATTTCCTCTCGGCTTGCCGATGGCTCGCAGAGGAACATCAGGTTCAACTGGAGGAAGATAGGAAGAGAGAAGCTTCTTCCTCATCTTCTTCCCCCGGAGACTCTTCATCCGGTGGTTCTTCCCCGGAAGATAATTCGGGTGGTTCTTCTTCGGAAAAATCCTCCTCCTTTGATGCGAGCAGGTATGCGAGATTCTTCGAGCATCCCTGGCTCAACCTGGCGGCTAGGAGATTCCTTTTTGAGGAAAGAAGGATTGATGAGAGAGTGGCTGCATGGTGCAGATTGACTTCCTGGACGGATAAGAAGGGCGTGAACTGGCTGCAGATTCCATACTTCAGCACGGAGGGGAAGCTGATTGGGATTCAGAACAGGAACCTGGATTATAAGAAAGGGGAATCAACTCCCCGATTCCGCTTTCCCTATGGTGCAAAATGCTCCATCTACAATCTGCCTATCGTGAGGGGGATGGCACCGGGCGAACAGCTCTTCATCACCGAGGGATGCAGCGACTGCTGGGCGATGCTCTCTGCCGGGCACAAGGCGATTGCCATTCCTTCTGCCACGCTATTTAAGCCGGAAGATAAGAAATGGCTGGCGGAAATCGGCTCGCAGCTCAAGATAGAATGGCACATGTTTCCCGACAGGGATGCACCGGGCGAAAGCCTCTTCCTGCAGCTCAAGGAGATTCTGCCCTCGCTGGTGCACCACCAGCTGCCCCCAGGATGCAAGGATTTCAGCGAGTATTATCTGAAAGAGAAAAAATAGAGTTTAAGAGAAAAGATAGAGTTTATTAATTTTTTAAGCAAAATGAAAATGGAAGATTTCAAGATTCGTACGTACACCAAGAAGGAACTGGCCTTGATGTACTTTCCCGAGAGCATGCCACGCACAGCCGTCAACCATCTGATGGCGTGGATTCGCCGCTGCGACCCTCTATGGGAGAAACTCCTGAAGATGGGGTACTGCAAGACGAGCAAATCGTTTTCGCCTAAACAGGTGAAGGCCATCGTTGATTATCTGGGAGAACCATAAAAATGTGCCGCCATCGCACGGCATCAGCCATCATCGCACAACTGATGGTGGCTGTTTTTGTATCTTTGCATCGTGATTCAGAAAGCGCTAAAAATCACTTTCCTAGTTGGAGAAAAATATTTCTCCAGTTGGAAAAATGAAAAAAGGCTTCTGGGGGAAAGCCCGGATTGCTAGTATTAACATTTAAAAATCGTATTGCTTATGAAACAGAACATGAAAGCATTCATCAAGTATCTCATCGTGGCCGTATGCTCTGCCATCGTCACCTTCCTCACCAGCTCGTGTACCGCGGGACTCGTGATCGGGAAGAACCAGAGGCAGCAGCTGGAGAACAATATCTCGACAAGGGCCGACTCTAGCCACTTCGTGCCTACTATCACCATACGATAGTCAGCTTAGAGTTAGAGTTAAAAGTTTACAGAGTATTAACAATTTAAAATTCAAGTAATTATGTCTATCAATTTGAAAGCAAAGGAAACCCTCATCCAGGTGGGTGAGTTGAAAGGTAAGTATCGTTTCGTGCTCAGTACCGAGCTTTACAGCAAGCTCCCGGAGAGCAAGGTGATCAAGGAGGCGGCTCTGAGAAGTGGCGTGAGTCGCGGCGTGATGCAGGCATGCTGGGATGCTGCCGGCGAGGTAATCAAGGCGTGGTCAACCGAAGGCCACTCCGTAGCTATCCCAGGTCTGGGAACCATGCGATTCGGCGTGCGCGCCAAGAGTGTGGCTACCGTGGGTGAGGTGGCAGGCAGCCTCATCACCGCCCGCCGAGTAATCTTCACTCCGAACGTGGATATCAAGGATGAGCTGCAGAGAACTCCTATACAGATTACCTGCATCGACCGCAACGGTAAGGTGGTGAAGAACGTTACCTCGGGCGACAGCGGTGACGTGGAAGACCCTGACAAGGACCCAAACGGCGGCGGCACTAACCCTGGCGGCACCGGAAACGGCGATAACCCTGGCGGCGGTTCACAGCCTGGAAATACCGAGGGAGGTAATACCCAAGGCGGTAATACAGAGGGCGGCAAGACCGATACCGGCGATACCGGCTCTGAAGGCGGTGGAGATTTTGTAGATATGTAACCGTACATCTTAGGATTACAAATCTCATTTTCCCATTCCACTCTCTATTTTCTGTTAAGTCTTTATACGCAGAATCCCCAATCCCAAGGCTCCATTGCGAGCCCCGGATTGGGGATTTTTATCATTAATAAGGAAACAGCAGCGGCAGGACGAAGGTCATGACCACGCCGATGATGATCTGCAACGGCAAACCTACCTTTACATAATCCATAAACGTGTAGCCACCCGCCTTCATCACCAGCGCATTAGGCGGAGTGGAGAACGGAGAGGCGAAGCACATGCTGGCTCCCAGGGTCACCGCAAAGAGGAAGGAGTATGGACTCACCCCCACCTGCTGGGCTGCCACCAGGGCAATAGGCGCCATGAGAACCGCCGTGGCGGTATTGCTGATAAACATCGTCATAAGCGAAGTGGTGAAGTAGATGCCCGCCAGCAGAGCCGTAGGGCCCATCACGCCCAGGCTATCCACCAGCCCCTGAGATACCAATGCCGAAGCACCCGTCTTCTCCAGCGCCGTTGACATCGGCATCATGGCGGCTATCAGCACGATGCTCTCCCAGTTGATGGTCTTGTAGGCAGCCTCTACGTTGCGGAAACATCCGGCAAAGACGGTGAGCAGTCCGGCGATGATGACCGCCGTAACCGGAGCCACCGGGATGAAATCGAACACCATCATGGCTATCATCAGCAGCATGATGGCAGCAGCCACAGGCGCCTTGTAATCCAGCAGAACCTTATCGGCAGCCTTCTCCGGCTGATCCAGCACCACCCAGTTGGTAGTATCGGCAGTAAGATGCGCCAGGTTGGTCCATTCGCCCTGCACCAGCAGCATATCGCCCACGTGCAGCTTGGTGGCTATCAGATTATCCGTGATGTATTCGTTGCCACCTCTACCAGCCTCAGAAGAAGAGCCTCCGCCTCGCTTCACACCCAGCACGTTGATGCCGAATCGCTTGCGCAGGTTGGCATCGCCGATGCGCAGACCGGCGAAGTTGGAGGTAGGCATCACAACGATTTCCGTCAGTCCCAGGTCGTAGAAATCAATCTTCACGTCCTTCATCCTCCTCAGTCCGTAATCCTGGGCAAAGCGCTGCATCTTCTGCTCGTCACCTATTATATATAGTATGTCGTGCTCCTGGATAGTGCTGCTGCTCTTCGCCATGTTCTGGTTTACGTCCTGCACCAGTCCGAGTCTCGATTTCTTCTCGTTTCTAATCTCGATGATACTCACTCCATATTTCTTCTGGATGCTGAGTTCCTTCAGGGTCTTTCCCACGATGTTCATCGGCTCGCCGTTTTCATCCTTGGCGGCAGAAGTCCGGTTGCTTGGCACGATGTAGCGATGCAGATTGTCGAGCAGGCGGTATTCATCCACCAGGTCGTCGAGCGACTTGGTTTTCTTCTTCTTTCCGCTCTGTTTCCTACTGAGGAAGATTTTGCTGAGCGGCATGAGCACGATGATGCCGATGGCGATGACGATGATGCCCACAGGGAAGAAGGAGAAGAAGGCGAGCGGCTTGAATCCCGACTCGGTAAGCACCTCGTCGATAACCAGGTTGGGCGGTGTACCGATGAGAGTGAGCATTCCGCCCAGGCTTCCGGCGAAGGCGAGCGGCATGAGGAAGCGCGACGACTGCATGCCCGAACCTGCTGCCAGGCTCATGATGATAGGCATCATGAGGGCCACCGTTCCGGTATTGCTCACGAAAGCTCCGATAAAGGAGGTTACGAGCATCACCAGCAGGAAGGTGATGGTTTCGTTGCCGCGCGAGAGTGCCATCAGTTTATTGCCCGTCAGCTTGGCGAGACCAGTCTGCATGATGGCTCCACCCACCACGAAAAGGCCGATCATCATGACGACGATGGGCGAAGAGAAACCAGCCAGAGCTTCGGCTGGCGTAAGAATTCCGAAAACCAGGAGTGCTGCCAGGGCTGTGAGCGCCACGATATCGGCTCTCACCTTGCCCCAAATAAACATGGCAACCGTAATGATCAAGATAATAAGCGTTATTGTCATATTTACTTCTGTTTACTAATATATCAAATGTACTAGATGCAACAATTCTGCAACAATTTACGATTAATTACTTACATACATTATACTCTATCAAAAGATGATGTTTTTCTCCATTTCTATCTTTATAGAGCAATTCAATTGTTATCTCGTAACCATTCTTCCCTAAAGTCACATACATATAACTGCCGGGGAGAACATTATCATAGGGCACAAAATCACTCCATCTATAATAGCTTCGGTCAGAAAGATCTATCTTCTTGCCTAACTCGAAGTTGTTTACTGTCATATCGAAGTTAGTCTCTGTCTTTTCTCTATTACCCTTTTCAAAGGCATAACAAGAGAAGAAGGCAATACCGTCCTTAATATTAAACTCAGCCCATTTGCCATACATGTAGGAAACGCCATCGCTGGTGAAGTCATAGCTGTAACTAGCTTTATTCTGCCAATCTTCTGCTGGCAGATAATCACTATCCCCCAACTTTCCTTCATACTCAACATCCAGTTTGTCCTTATCATGGCTACCGCTAGAATAGAGAAGATGAATAGCAACGCTTATACGGTCTCCCTTTCTTGAAAGGACATAATAGCTGCCAGCCTCTATTTTAGAGCTTCCACCCTCAAAGGAATAAGTCTGTCTGCCATCATTGAACGTTATGCCAGAATCATACTTATCAGTTGTTAAATCAACCTTCTCTCCATATATGTAGTTAACACAACTAAGATATAAACTCTTACCAGGATGCTCAGAGTTCTCCAAAGCCAAGTTTACCCCAAAGTACTTATCGTTTGATGGAGCAGGCCTAGCAGGAACCGTACACCAAGAATAACAAACGCCATACCTGGTATCATTCCAGGAAACAACATTCGTTTCCTCATCTGCATCATTCAAGCCTTCCTTGCTACACGAACAAAGAAGGCACACGATGAGCATCAATATCAATTTTAGTTTTATTTTCATAATTGCTTTATCCTAATTAAACATACTTTATTAAAACATTAAATCATTATTATTTTCCACACCAGCCACATAATGTTTTGCCCTGAGCGATGGCATTAGCCTCATCAGTAGCAGTTATATGGCCTGTACTTCGCTTTAATGCCTGACAATTCCGATCCTTATGGTATCGCCTGGAACCTGGGCTATCTGAAACATATACCTTGCCTCCTGAAGTTACCTCTGTTTGGAAGGCATCAGCCTCAGCACTACTTGAAGAAGATGACAACCTACCTATTGCAAAGCCAATCATCAAGAAACCTATGCAGAAGGTCACTAGACCAAGGCAAAAGAACTTCTTTGAAAGCCTCAGTTTTCTGTCTATATTAGCATTCTCCATTTCTATCATTATATTTACTCTTTACTATTATATTTTTTAAGAAATGAGATAAATAATATCAACCAGATAAATACTGGTGATATATCAGTAAAATATTCCCAAAATCCATTATCTGTAGATATTTTCCAAGCAATGCACCACAAGTAAGAAGGTATATTAAGGAGAAACCATAGTCCAATCAATGGATTTACCCCCAAACAAGACAACTTACTTAATTTTACTCCATGCTTCTTTGCCTCAATCCACATCCTAATGTGATTTGCTTGGACAAAAAATACGATTGGTGACAAGTATACCACAATTGAACATAAGAAAATACGAAGCCAACCTTGCGTACACAAGGAAACAAAAGCACATAATGGAGCAATAACTAAACCTAACAAATAGAATATGTATAATAAACGAAACACAGGATTAAGACTTGGTTTAACGTCCGAGTTTGTTTCTGTATTCTTATCAGTTGGTTCAAAAGCCATCAAAAACAAAAAATCACCTTCCAGCTGCATTGAAACAGCATATTTGTCGTTACATAAATATTCACCTTTTATCCCCAATATTCTTTGCAACTCTACATCTATTACTTTCAAGCTCGACTTTTTTGCAATATCATCAAACAAATGAATTAAGTCTAATTTTGCCATATTGTATTGATGCATATTAGATGGTGCAGCACCCAAAGCAACAGCACTAACAAATTCAGTTTTATACACTTCTATTTGTATAAAGAACTCATCATAAAGTTCGTAGGAGCGAAGCTCGCATATCGTAATTGTTGTATGGTCAGGCTCATTGCTAGGAGATTCTTTTATCTCTACATTTTTACGAGATAATATTTGCCTCATTTCAGAATAAGGCATTCCAACATAAAAGTCAGAAATCTTGATTAGACCATCATCATTAATTTTAATATCAAATATAAGCATATTCAATTTAATTTTAGATTTATATCTATTATCCTACATGTACCTGACTTCTTTCAGAAAGACCCTGGATTTCCCTCAGCAACTTATTCTCAGCTCTTAGAGCAATCAACTCTTCATACATAGCTTGATCACCCTTTACTGCAGCCTCAGTTGTAGCAGATGCGCCATTTATCAATTCAACAGGTTTGATTCCCAACGCCTCAGCCATTTTTTCAACTAGCCCTAAAGACAAATCACTTCCGGCCAAAACAGCATCAAGTTCATTTCTAGACAAACCTATTGAAGCAGCAAAACTTATATTAGATAAACCTTTATCCAATATAATTGTCTTTAATCTATTCACATTCAATAAAGAAGTATTGCCCTCACATGTTTTGCCGACATACAAAGAAAAGAAATCGTAGTCCAGAGCTTGACAGACTTCTACGAGTTTGCTTGAGTCAATAGATTCCCTTTCGAGGAATTTCTTAACGTTTTGACTAGCTAAGCCTATTCTTCGACCAAATTCAGACTTTGAAATACCCAATTCATTAATACGCTGCTCTATAGCTAGTCCGATATTAATCTTTAAATATTGTACTTTCATATTCAAATAGTGTTAAGACAATATAAATATATTGTATATTTCTTAAAATACAATATATTCTTATTGTAGTTCAATTTATTTTTATTACTTTTGCACCGTAAAGTTTATAAATAAATAAATAAACACCAAATAAAATAGGAGAAAAATGATGGTAGAAAAGAAAATATTTCTGGAATCGGTGAAAACCGATGATGGATAAAAGATAAAAAAGGGAGAAGCCTGTGACCCTCCTCCCTTGAAATAGGCAAGCTAAGTTTAACACTTAGACAAAGAAATGGAAAAAGTTACCTGTCTTAGGATAGATAATCTTACCACCCTTACGAATGTATCGGCAAAAAACTTCTTTCTTGCCATTTTCTGTTTGCAAATTATTCATTATGGAGTCTCCTCCTTTCTCGACCTTTACGACCACATCAACATGGTGTGGAGGTCGCTGCAAGAAGTCGGACCTGCAACGAAAAAGCCCTCGGCACAGGACCAAGGGCTAGTTTCTTTTCTCTTCGCAGAGCATTCCATAACAGACTTGTCTGCCGAGAAGGAGGAGACCTCCATGAATAATTTGCGTTGCAAAGTTAATAAATAAATAAATAAACACCAAATAAAATAGGAGAAAAATGATGGAAAATAAGAAAATAACTCATATTGACTGGAAAGCCATAGAAGAAAAGGTTGGCAATTACCTCACAGAAGATAAAGTATGCTTTATCCTTGGAATATCTGATGAAGTATTAAGAGACTACTACAATCGTAGTATCTTAAGAAAAGAGTTTGACGTTGCAAACAGAAGAATCGGATACAATATTATTGATGTAAAGTGTTTCGCTGAAAAATACCTAGGCATCAAGGATGGCTCCTACATACATGACAAAGAGGAGAAGAAAGAAGAGGAGCAGAAGGAAAATGATTTCTTCACCTCTATCTGCTCAAGTATCACCCAGCGAATAGCCGATGCTAAGGAAATCGCTGAGAAGAACGGAAATGAGTGCGGTCTATCCTATCTCGTAGGATGCTTCGACCTGACTACCAACCGCATCAGAAACTATATTCAGACTCATCAGGAAGAATATAAGGAAGACAACAGTAAGACAGATTCACTATAAAGAAAGGAGGCAAATAATGTATATAAGTAAGACTGTTACGACTGATGTTGATGTATGTATAGAAGTTGAGCCAGAAGATGTTTTAGACGAAATGTCAATGGAAGAGATACAAAGCTATTATACGAAAAGATTCAAGCAGAACATATTTACGGATCTGACGGATGAAGAAATCAAGGAGGTACTCATCCAGCTCATCATCGGAAGATGCGCCAGGAATATGGAAAGTGACAATCAGACCATCAAGGAGTCCATCAACTCCCTTATGGAACAGGTATTAATATAAATAAGGTATAGATATGGCAAAAGAAAGAAACAAGACTCCACTCAGATCGGTTATCAGAGATCTGTCCGAAGGAGAATCCATAGATTTTCCCATCGACAGACTGCAATCGGTCAAAACCACCTGCACAGATCTCGGACTCATCTATGAACGCAAGTTCAAGACCAAGACCAACAGAGTGAAGAAAACAATAAGTGTAACACGAATCAAATAACAAAAGATATGAACCAGGTAGTACAAATTCAGTTCGAGGATAAGATGATGTCCTTCGACACCTTCCTGTCTGCCATCCGTAACGTGGTGCAGGAGGAACTGGGAAAGTCTGTAGGAAAGCGGCCTTTCGTGAGCCAGGCCAAGGCGTTCAACACCTACGGCAGGCGAAACGTAGAACGATGGGTAAAAATGGGATATGTCAAGGAACACTGGAAATACAACGAGGAAGGCAAGCCCACCAGATGCCACCTCCGTATCTCAGAGCTGGATGCTTGTGCCAACAAGGTTCAGGACTTCGTGAAACATTCACCCGGACACATTAATTGATATATATAACGTATTTTTGTTAAAAATATGCTGTCGGTTGCGTGAGTAAGTGACAAGCTGATTCTATTTAGTTTTTAAGGTTCAAAAGGGTGCCTGGATATACCAGATAATATGCGAAGACTGGCGATCTCTTTATGATTCTTGCAATTTATCTGCATCCAGGCATCCTTTACCTACAACACGGACGGTAGTGTCTTTGCCCATTGGGGGCGATGTCCATTATTAAAAATCCAATTGATATGCTTGACTACTATTTGTTTTGCTTTTACACATCTGCGAAAAAGGACTAAGCAGAGAAGACGATGGGTTCGAATCCCTAACCGTCCACTAATTTTAAAAATAGAACGATTATGAAGAAATTGAAAATGATTCTATGCGTCAGCCAGTGAAGGAGCCTCATCTTCACCGGCATCAAAATGCTATCCCAGGGCATACACGATGAAAACGTGGTAGCCCAAATGTCTCAGAGTACATACGATGAGATTGTAGATACGCTCACCCTGCGCAACAATGGCTCCAAGCCAAACGAGCACCAGATAGTAACCTACTATTATGAGCGTTTCACCAAATAATAACTACGCACTCCGGAAATGCCTCCTATGCAAGGATGGTCGCAACTGCATCAACGGCAAGTTCTGCCTTAAGCATAAGTGCTACGTCCAACACAGAAAGCATCTACCGTGCGAATAGATTGACTAACCGCCTTCAGGCATAAATAGTAGTTATATGGACTTAACAAAAGAACAGAAAGAAATATTTTCTAAAATCGCTGATATTAAACAGGTCATTCTGTCAAACCATTTTGATGTAAGTGATTTGACAGAACAGTTGATTAGCACACTTCCTTTCAAGGAAGGCGATATTGTGTTAAATTATAGAGATGAGCCTTGTATGGTTAGCAAGATTGAGCCTTGGGACGAAGGAATGGACACTGATCATACATATCGTTATTATGGCAATATACATCTGGTTCTTAACAAAATATGCAAGGATAGCCATCCATCTAGAAAAAACCAAGATAAATGGCTATTATCTTCTATTGATATCGAGAAGTTTAAACTTGCAGAAGATGGCAAGACAGTTCGTTTGTAACATAGTTTAGTAACCATCCTGCAAAGGATATAAAAGAAGAAAATATGAGAATAGTATCAATGAATTACGGAGGTCACCATTGGGAAAAACAAAATTTGGTGAGCAAAGAGAGCAGAAAAGGAGTGTTTGATGAGTACACATGTTCTAATTGTGGAATTAAAGGAAAATCATACACCCTGGGGATGATTGAAGTAACAGAACGATACAAGGAAAAACTTGCAAAATGCAAAGGACAACAAGAGTTAAAGCAAGTTAAAGTCAAACATTGCTATGCTAATGGTCCCCAATTTGCTAATTTGAAAGATGGAAGCATTCATACTATTATAGATCCACCTCATGGATATGACAACAAGCGTGGAGAATGGGTAATGGGAGTTGGTGAGCCTGTCATGCTCTTATCAGATGAATATACCTACGTTTAAACATTACTCATTACTATATTTCGCAGATTGGTAAGTGGCATACGAAATATTTAGAGCTACTGAGGCAGAAACTATATAGAATAGACAAAGGTAAAGTAATATATTCCAAATAAAATAATGTAAATGAAATCAGATGGCTACATATTGACTCCCGAACTGCTGCAATGGAGATACTTCCATCGCCCGGTTGTCGTGCAGGTGCTTATCCACCTGCTCCTGTCCTCGGTCCACAACGAGGCAGGTGCTGTAACCCTCTCCTATCGCGATCTTGCCCTGCAGCTACGCACCACGGTAAAGACCATCAGAGTAGCCATAGATACGCTGGTTGCCGACAAGATCATCACAAAATGTTCTTCGCCCAGAGCCTCAACCATAGTGTACATTAACAGTTCACATCCCCTCTCCCACTGCATCATACCATGGCGAAATGACGTAAGGGCACAGGATAGGGCACAGATAGGGGCACACTCTAGGGCACAGAAGAAAAAGCCACAAACATCTGATAGCCAAATAGTTTTGGTGGGTCAACCACCCGACAAGGGCACAGATGGGGCACAACAAAGGGAACAAGCTAGGGCACAGCAGAAAACTGGGGCACAGCAAAGGGCACAAGCTACGGCACAGATAGGGGCACAGATTAACACTCCCGAAACCCCTTTAAATAAAGGAGATTCAGAAGATTCCGAAGCAATCAGGGGCACAGATGAGGGCACAAGTAAGGGCACAGACAAGGGCACACTTGCGAGAAAAGGGAAGAAAGAAACGAAAGAAACAAAAGAAAGCCTTTCCCCCGAACCCCCTAACAAAGAAAAGAAAGAAA